>VAOX01032013.1_pt1 | contig 13262 bp, 12 predicted proteins | sample 3393891 | NCBI WGS metagenome assembly VAOX01 (sample SAMN08290429, study PRJNA428436) | hydrothermal vent metagenome | isolation source: Deep-sea hydrothermal vent chimney | place: Indian Ocean: Southwest Indian Ridge | depth 2822 m m | reverse complement strand
GCTGGAATTTTCGATGAACTGGCACATTTAATTAACCGCCATATTAGAAAAGGTGGCGCAGGTGAGTTTGCTTTCCCTGGCTTGATGAAAATTAAGGCCGTAAAAAAGAAAGCTCAACCCGCTAAAAAGAACCATTGGGTTCCATTGCTTAAGGAATTTCGCGATATCCCAGCTAAGCCAGCGTCTATCCGGGTTAAGGTCACACCTTTGAAAGCCCTAAAAGAAATGGTTAAGTAAAACGTACGAGGGGTTACTCCCTATTTTTCGACCAGAAGCCCCACGTCAATAGGAGCTTCTGGCTTTTCACCCTTTCCCCCTACCTACTGTCCAGTAATTACATCAATAAGATTACTATTAGAGATGGTACTAATTAATTAAGTCCTCTAATTTTCGCCTATTAGTGCTCATGACTTGATCTATTTACGCAAGTCTGTTTCACTGTAGGTATAACTAAAGTAAAGAGATTAACCTTAAAATAAATATAAAATTAGACAAGGGGTACACAGTGAAAAACTTAAGCACATATATCCTAAAACCTGCAGGAGTCGCACTGCTGGCTAGTATCTTCTATATGTCACCGCTGAATGCCTCTACTAAAGATGCAATCCGCAAGGCATCCCATCCAGCAACAACTATTAAACAACTTAAACAATTCTCAATACATAGAAAATGGCGTGTTCGTAAAGCAGTAGCAATGAATCGACGATCATCACCGGCCATTCTATATGGATTAGCCGGCGATACTCGAATGCAGGTCAGAATTGCAGTCGCGACTAACCTGTCCACAGACGAAAAGACCTTTCTAAAACTGTCTAAAGACAAAAAGAAAGCAGTACGCTCTGTTGTTGCTCGATTTGAATATGTCACTATCTCGGCCTTACAAGAACTCTCTAATGACGATGACCCAGAGATCCGGCTTGAGGTCGCCAGAAACCTTAATACAGACAAAACAACTCTCAAAAAGCTATCAAAAGATAACTTCCCCGAGGTACGGGCCGCTGCCACTGCTGGTCTTGAAAGAAATTAGACAAAAAACTAATGGAGTCTCTGGTTAATACACCCTAATGAAAACCAGAGGCTACAAGCAATAAGACTGGGGATAAATTTCCACAAATAATTTTTTATTACCACTCATAAAAGACAAGACAAATATCCAGAAAACCGCTAATATCCCCCTCAACTTCAGAATAGAAGTCACTTGTGGATAATGCCCGCCTACTTATCAATTACAGACAATCTTTATGCGAAAATTACTGAAAAAACTCCCTTACGACATCCTTATGTTATTTGCAGTCGTCCTTGCTATTGTACCAATAGGGGAACCGCATCTTCTGGAAAAAATTAGGATGCTACTTTCTGGAAATTTAGTGAAAGGCTTGGATTATTTTGATTTAATAATGCACAGCACACCCATTATTTTATTAGTGCTAAAATTTGCATTTTCATTTTCTGACCCATCAAAAGACAAAAAAGACAGTTAGCCGTATTCAGGCTTCTGCAACACACTGGATTAAAAATCTACTCTATTGGCGACGAGTAAACACCCATTGATTGTCCTTCGTTAATTTTTTATTAAATTTATAGCTGTCTAAATCAAAAGACTTAAGGTCTTCTGCATCTTCGATCCTATTCTGAAGAATATAACGACTCATAAGACCGCGTGCACGCTTTGCATAAACCCCAAGCATTTTGTATTCTCCATTTTTGTACTCCTTAAAAGCAGGAGTAATTATCTCGCCCTCAAGCTTTTTAACTCGTACAGATTTAAAATATTCATTAGAGGCCAGGTTAATCAATATCTTATCTTTTTGCTTAGCTAATAGCTGATTAATCGCCTGCGTAATAGTATCATCCCAATAAGAATATAAATTCATACCAGAACCAGTCCTTAATCTCGTTCCCATTTCCAGACGATACGGAAACATTAAATCAAGAGGACGTAACAAGCCATACAAGCCTGACAAAATTCGTAAATGCGTCTGACAATACTTTATATCACTGGCATTAAACTGATCAATATCAAGTCCGGTATACACTTCGCCTCTAAATGCATAAATACACTGCTTGGCATTGGACTCTGTTAACGGCAATGACCAATCCTTATAACGCTTAACATTTAACGTTGCTATTTTTTCACTGATATTCATTAACGACATCAGATCAGCTTTTGAAATTTTCTTTAGCGTATCAATCAACTCTTGAGAGGAATCAAGAAAACCAGGCACTGTATAGGTTTTAGTTTTAGAAGGACTATCATAGTCGAGAGTTTTTGCGGGAGAAATAACAATAAGCATACTTAGCTAGCCTGTAAAATGATTTCAATAAACACTGTATTAACTACTGGTGAGAAAGATCGCAAGCTACACGCACTTACACAAAATTCAATTATCGCCTAAGGTTCACTTAGTAAAGCCAACCAGAAGCATCTAGTATTTAATCAGAATTCTTAGTTAAATAAATAAGGGAATTATTTTAGCATAGCTACTCAGAATTTAGCAGTGATCCATCTGCTGAGTTTTTCAACAAATTCTTTCTTCTCATGTTATTAACTATTTTTTGTAAACTTAAGTTGTGAGTGAAGAGATTATTTAGTAAGGTCGTAAACACTTATGACAAAGAAAATTCAAGCTTTTGGAAGTTGGCCCTCTAGCATTAATGCTGATGCCTTGGTTAAAGGGCAAATTAATCCTGGCCAAATTCAATTTTATAACGATGCCATTTATTGGTTAGAGCCCAGGCCTGAGGAAAAAGGCAGGGTAATACTTGTAAAATATGCCAAAAATGTCTCAGGCCAGTATAATACTAAAGTCGATTTATTGGGTTCGAATATTAGTGTACGTAGCCAGGTTCACGAGTACGGCGGCAGTGCGTTCCAGGTTAGTGCCGGCGGGATTTTTTTTGTCAATCACAGTGATCAACAAATTTATATTCAGACACATAGTGGTACTTGCACTGCTATCACTTCGTTCGAAAACCGCCGATTTACCGACCTAAAAGTTTCCGATAATGGCAAACACTTGATATGTATTTGTGAACAACATCAAGATGACCAACTAGAAGCCGTTAATTCACTCATTAGCATTAATATTAGTTCAGGTGAATATCAGACACTTGCCGAAGGCGATGATTTCTATGCATCTCCACAAATATTTTCAGCCACGAATGAACTCCCCGCCAAGCTATGCTGGATTAGTTGGTCGCACCCCGACATGCCCTGGGATCACACTCGCCTCTGGACGGCGAACATCGATACGAATGGCTCGCTGATAGATAAAAAATGTGTCAGGGTTAACGAAAATGAATCAATATTTCAGCCGATGTGGTCACCCGATGGGGAGCTATTTTTTGTTTCGGATATAAATAACTGGTGGAATATTTACAGTATTAACCAACCCGACCAGTCACTTGTAGCAATGTCCGCTGAATTTGGACTACCGCAATGGATATTCGGAATGAGCACATACGGATTTATTGATCAGGATACGATTGGCTGTAGTTATATCGAAAGCGGTACGAGCCATCTTGCCACTATTAATATTAAATCAAGGTCTTTAACCAATATAAGCTCTGAGTTCACTTTCTTTGATCAGGTCTGCTCTGGCAATAACTCGCTCTGGTTTGTCGCTGCAAGCGCATCCACTTTTCCTGCCGTTTACCGCTATTCTCTAAAAGATAACTCTACCACACGAGTGAGTCCAGCAGGACAATGGCAACCTGACATTACCGCAATATCCAGCGCAACCGCTTTACAGTTTGTCAGTTCACATAAACAAACGGCGCATGCCTTTTATTACCCTCCTTTAAACCCTGATTACATCGGACCAAAACAAGAACTCCCACCACTGATAGTAATGTCTCACGGAGGGCCTACTGCTTTTTCGAACGATAGTTTGTCGTTAAAAATTCAGTTTTGGACTAGCCGCGGCTTTGCTGTTTGTGATGTAAATTATCGAGGCAGTACCGGCTATGGACGCTCGTATCGTGATGCATTAAAGTCGCAGTGGGGTCTATATGATGTTGACGACTGTATTTATGCCGCACGTTACCTTATCGAAAAAGAGCTGGTTGACCCCGATAAACTTGCGATTCGTGGTGGCAGCGCCGGAGGTTTTAGTGTTTTGTGTGCACTCACTTTTCACGATACCTTTAAAGCGGGTGCAAGCTATTACGGAATTAGTGATCTGACAGTGCTCGCCCAAGACACACACAAATTCGAAGCACGCTACCTGGATAAACTTGTTGGTCCCTGGCCTGATGCTGAAAATATTTATTCGCAACGCTCCCCCATTAACTCTGTCGATCAACTTAATTGTCCAGTAATATTTTTTCAAGGGCTTAAAGACAAGGTAGTCCCACCCAACCAAGCAGAACTTATGGTGAATGCATTACGAGAAAAACAATTGCCAGTCGCTCACATCACTTATGCAGAAGAACAACACGGATTCAGACAAGCAGAGACTATAGTCCACTCTTTACAAACGGAATTATTGTTCTATGGACAGGTCTTCAATTTTTCGCCAGTCAATTGCGAAATAAATGATAGTAAAGACACGAAAAGCAACCTTTACAATCAATAAACTCGGAACTCAAACTTTACTCTAGTTAATGGCGGGGACGCATAATTTTACTGCGACTAAACCAGGTCAAGAGCCCCCTAACGCGCCCCCAAAAACATTCCCACACTCGAGTCCACCAGGATCTCTTTTTCCATTCAATATAGGTAAAGCATTGGCTGTTTTTCATATCATGAATAAACATTTTTTCATGCATCGCCGCAATGTTGGTATCAAACATCTCCTGATTAGCATCAAGATTCCAGACTATATTCCATAGATCAAGATTACTCGAACCGTTACTTACCCAGTGATCTACAATGCTATATTTTGCATGCAAAAAACGATTTTGGTATTCATATATGCGTACACCATTTCTGAGTAGCTTCGCATAATATCGTCGCGCCATATAGCGTGCGCTATTAAGATCTGTTACCGGACCCGGCAGCATAATTCGTACATCAATGCCCCGCCGAGCGGCTTTAACTAACATTTTCCTAAATTTTCGTGAAGGAACAAAATAAGCCGTGGCTAACCACACTCGCTTATTGGCACGTTGCAACTTAGCCAATAAGGAACGCCTGACTTCAGAGTCATATACCGCACTACTTGATACTACTCTTCCCTGCTGGCGATAACTTTCACTACTTGCATCAAGAAGCTGAGAATCTTCAGCGTTATGACTACTGGGTAAAATGACACTCGACCATTTAACCCACTCTTGTACAAAAAGTTTTTGCCAATCCAAAACACATTTACCCTGAATGCGTATCATACTTTCATGCCAGTATTGTTCAGGATCAGCACTATAGGAGAACATATCCGTAATACCCGTCCCACCTGTCCAGGCAATAGAATTATCAATTACGATCAATTTTCTATGGGTACGATGTAAGCTTGCACGTAATTTAAAAAAGTTTACAGGGTTGTACCATGCAAAATTAACATGGCCTTCTTCCAAACGATGCACGTCTTCTTGAGTAAAATCCTTGCTCCCATGATGGTCAAACAAAGTAAATACCTTAACGCCCCTGACTACCGCCTTGAGCAAAGCATCAATAAACTGATTCGCAATATCTCCGGAACTGACCAAGTACATTTCAATGTAAACAAATTCTTGTGCTTCATTAATATCTTGCAGAATTGCCGGAAAGTAGTTTTCGCCATCAATAAGCAGCTCAAAATGATTCCTTGTTCGTAATGGAAATTTGTACTTGGCCGGTACATGCAAATCAAGCTTATTAGATTTTTCTTTTACTGTCATCGGACAAAATAGATCTCTAGTTATTATTTAAGAAGATTCTGATTAATACTATTGTAGAGAACCGTGTCCTTAAGTGTACTGCATTTTACCCATCAATAGTCTCCAGTATCCAGTTTCGGCGACTCACACATTCCCGAGCAGGACTACCAGAAATGTATTGTAGATATAATTGCCCTCAAAACGACCTTTTTGGTCTATATTCAGAGAGTCAAGCACCTATGCCACTAAACTTAATTGAAAATTTACATTCTATTTTTACAACCGAAACATGACTGGCAAGGCTGCCCAGTTAAGCAATGAGTAAATGGTGGAAGCACCAATAGTATTTAGCGAGAACGTCGAAAGAAAAATAACTCAACATTAGTTTATTAATAGAGCAACTTTGATGATGAAAATTTTATTTTTGATCTTTAGTTCAGTGTGGATAATACAATGTACGGAGAAGGCACAAGAACCAGCGAAAAAAGTAACTAAAAAGTTGCTTTTCCAGTACCAAATTGATGCTCTGAAACGAGCCAAGAAAGTGAGTCAAACAATAATAGAATCAACAAAAAGAAAACGCAACCTAATCAACTCTATTGATTAGTGGATAGACCACGCGAGTTATGCTGAGTCTCTCAGTATAAAACGTGGTCTGTCCCCTATTAATCAGTTACGGACGAATGTACGCGTAACCTTTGTCTTGTAATTCCATGATGCGAACAACGCCCGCTGGAACAACTTTAACACCCGCAGTTAATGCAGGCTTCTTACCTTTCTTTTTCATAATTTTTTTCATTGTGTTGTCACAAGCGCTGAATGTGATTTCTGAAATAGCAAGACTCTCAACACGCTTGGTTAACGGGCTCTTTTTAGTCAATATGCTTAAACCAGGACCATAAGCTACAACTTCAACTTTAACGTTGTCAGTACCAAAATGCTTTTGTACATTGACTGCATTATTTAAAGCAATTTTTTGAATTAAAGGATCAGCAGAACTTACCTGAATGACTACTTTATGCATTTTACCTGCACTAAAACCTGCTACAGACATAAGTAACAATGCCGTTAAGATCAAACCTCTAAAATTTGAAATATTTTTTAACATACAGCTCTCCCAATTAGTTATAAACATATGACTAGCACGATATAGTTATTAATATATGACTAGTACCATCAAGTATAAATAAATCACACTTGCGGGCACTCTACTATAAGACAACAGTTACGGCAATCTGTTCACTGTTAAAATTCATTAAGTTTAGTTTGCTCCTATCATCTACTCATAAGCCTTATTACTGCACTTTTAAAATGGTATATTCGTAATTTTTAGGGCTTGCACATGAAAAACTACTCGAATTAAGGTATCCTTCCCCCCTTTTGTGGTACTGGATATATTTAATCTCAGAACTATCTGGCTGGAGTGACAATAAATCCGGAATTATAAGATCAACTTTAATTAAGAGCGTTATGGTCCTAATACTGAAATAGCAACTCAGCATGATAAATATGAAGTTCAACGATAGATAACTGATTATAAATTAAACAGTTATCTACAGTAGCCTGAGTGAGCAAAATATGCACACTTAATTATCATGAGAACATGCGATAAGCGCTACTACCATCAATATTATTTGGAAGTTCATCAGCAAGGTGAATCCTTCATAGGTAAATACGATGACTTAATTGATTGCGTCGTTACAAGACTACTTTTTCAAGTAAATCAGCGACATGAACAAAGTAAAAATGAATCACCCTAATCGCCAAAGTATCCGTAGTACTTTTAGATAGAAATATTTGAAATTAATATTATAGAAACCAGCTTTAAAATATAAGGAAACCTTAAATGTCTAATGAACCAAAAAATGCATTTTACGCACAGTCTGGCGGCGTGACTGCTGTCATCAACGCTTCCGCTTGTGGCTTGATCGAAACTGCCCGAAAACACAGCGATAAAATTGCGAATGTTTACGCAGGCCGCAATGGAATCATCGGTGCATTAACCGAAGATTTGATTGATACCAATAAAGAGTCGGCAGAGAACATTGCCGCACTAAAGCATACTCCAGGGGGCGCATTTGGTTCTTGCCGTCACAAATTAAAAAGTCTGGAAGACAATGAAGAAGAATACAAACGTTTAATCGAAGTATTCAAGGCACACAATATTGGTTACTTCTTTTATAATGGTGGTGGCGACTCACAAGACACTGCGCATAAAGTTTCGCAAATCGGCGAAAAAATGGGCTTCCCTATTACCTGCGTCGGCGTTCCGAAAACAGTGGATAACGATTTACCGATTACTGATAACTGTCCTGGTTTTGGGTCAGTGGCTAAGTATGTCGCTACTTCAATTCGTGAAGCCAGCTTTGATGTTGCCTCAATGGCAAAGACATCCACTAAAGTATTTGTTATGGAAGTGATGGGGCGTCATGCTGGCTGGATTGCAGCAGCGGGTGGTCTTGCCACAGAAAAAGAAGGCGATGCACCTCATATTATCCTTTTCCCGGAAATTACTTTTGATGAAGCAGCATTCCTGGCTAAAGTGGATGCTTCCGTTAAAAACTACGGCTACTGTTCTATTGTCGTTTCTGAAGGTGTACAAAATGCTGATGGTAAATTTCTGGCCGAAGCGGGTGGTGTCGATTCATTTGGCCACGCACAACTCGGTGGCGTTGCTCCTGTCATTGCAGAACTGGTTAAATCAAAGCTGGGATATAAATATCACTGGGCAGTTGCCGATTATTTGCAACGTTCAGCTCGCCACATCGCATCAAAGTCAGACGTAGAGCAAGCTTATGCATTAGGTGTTAAAGCGGTTGAGTATGCTATTGACGGCCACAATGCCGTGATGCCTACGGTAGAGCGTATTAGCGATGATCCTTATGAATGGAAAATTGGCATGGCCAACCTCGCAGACGTTGCCAATGTCGAAAAGATGATGCCTGAAAACTACATTTCAGAAGATGGCATGCACATTACTGAAGAATGTCGCACATACCTTCAACCTTTAATTCAAGGCGAAGACTACCCTCCATTTAAAAATGGTCTGCCTGACTATGTTGAGCTGGTGAATGCGCCTGTTGAGAAAAAACTGAATACTGAATTTAAAATCTAAATTACAGTCATAAATTCTCGACATGAAATGTCGCATAAGGAGCCGATCAACTCCTTATGCGTTCTTATGATAATTCACCTTATACGGACATAAAACTAATACTTTGAGTAAACCACCTTCTTTATTAAGACACAAACCGATCTTGACGAAGCTTATTATCATAATAAAACTTATTTTATTTTGGCAGAGACTGAGCACTCATTCAGCTAAAAAACTGATGATCAATTCACCAAACAATTGAATATTGAAGAGTTATTTGACTTCAAACCAGATAAGAACTTCTCGTAAACATATAAGTTCATTCGTTACCTTCCCTTTTTTAGACATTTTCTATCCAAATATTCCCCTTATTTTTTAACCACGTTCTATCGATAAAACCAAAACATATGATTTGCACTGCAAGAGCGCATAACCTGCACTGTTAGTCCCATACATAATACACGTGCACAAAGTCCGTGATTTATAAGCGAAAAAGCTTAATACTTGGGGACACTTAAAGACATAACAATACAAAACAAAAAATAACTTACTACAACCATCCATTATTAAGGACGTTACTGAGGAGTTTGCGACCATGACTACTGGCATCATCATTGCGCTAGGATCTTCGCTATTAGCGATAGCCTACGGCATATATTCAATTAAATGGATTTTAGCTCTTCCCGCCGGGAATGAGCGCATGCAAGAAATTTCAAAAGCAATTCAAGAAGGCGCGACAGCATTTTTGAATCGCCAATATCGCACCATTGCTATGGTAGGGGTAGTGCTATTTATAGCGCTGTTCTACATCGGCACCTGGACTGCAATCGGCTTTGCACTGGGTGCTATTTTATCTGCCTTAACCGGTTATATTGGAATGAACATTTCGGTGCGTTCCAATGTCCGTACCGCAGAAGCGGCAAAAGGTGGCTTAAACGCCGCACTACAAGTCGCCTTTCGTGGTGGCGCAATCACTGGCATGTTAGTGGTCGGACTCGCCTTATTGGGAGTGACTGGTTACTACGTCATTCTGGTCACTTTTGGTGATTTCAAAGACGCCGCAGCAACATTAAAGCCTCTCATTGGCTTTGGCTTTGGCGGTTCTTTGATTTCTATATTTGCACGACTCGGTGGGGGGATATTCACTAAAGGCGCTGACGTTGGTGCTGATCTGGTTGGAAAAGTGGAAGCAGGAATTCCGGAAGATGACCCACGTAACCCAGCAGTGATTGCCGATAATGTAGGTGATAATGTCGGAGATTGTGCAGGCATGGCGGCTGATTTGTTTGAAACTTATGCAGTAACCATCATCGCGACTATGCTACTTGGAGCTTTGACTGTTGCCTCTGGCGGAACTGAAATAATCATATATCCTTTAGTTCTTGGCGGGGCATCTATTATCGGCTCTATCGTCGGAACATTTTTTGTAAAATCTAACAACGACAAGAAAATCATGTTAGCACTTTACAAAGGATTGGCCGCTAGTGCGATAGTGGCTGCCGTTGCATTTTATCCCATTACCACATGGTTACTACCCGAAGGCATTACAGTAAAAGCAGGTTCGGTCAGCACCCTCTATAGCACAATGGCTATATACTATTGTACCCTGATTGGCTTGGCATTAACCTTTGCCATGGTGGTCATCACTGAGTACTACACCGGCACTGAATACAAACCTGTCCAGCATATTGCTCAAGCCTCTACCACGGGTCACGGCACTAACGTTATTGCAGGACTGGGGGTTTCAATGAAATCTACCATGTTTCCAGTAATTGCAATTACTGCCAGTATTTGGGGAGCTCACAACCTTGCAGGACTTTATGGTATTGCGATCGCAGCAACCGCGATGTTGTCAATGACAGGAATCGTAGTCGCACTTGATGCTTACGGTCCTATTACAGATAACGCAGGCGGTATTGCCGAAATGGCTGAGCTTCCGTCTGAAATTCGTAGCATCACTGATCCTCTTGATGCAGTAGGAAACACCACTAAAGCGGTCACAAAAGGTTATGCTATCGCTTCAGCAGCACTTGCTGCATTAGTGCTGTTTGCCGATTTTGAACATGGCTTAATTGGCGCTACAGATGCTACGGGCAGCGCAATTACTTTTGAACTTCAAGACTACCGAGTGATTATCGGCTTATTTATCGGTGGCCTGATTCCATTCTTGTTTAGCGCTATGGCGATGGAAGCAGTGGGGCGAGCAGCCGGCGAAATTGTAGTCGAAGTACGGCGTCAATTTAAAGAAAAACCTGGCATCATGAACAACACCGAGAAGCCAGATTATTCAACCGCAGTCGATATGTTAACCAAAGCGGCTATTAGAGAAATGATTGTTCCCTCTTTATTACCAGTATTAGTCCCTGTAATTGTTTACTGGTTATTTGATTGGCAAGGACTGGGCGGCATGTTAATTGGTACTATCATTACCGGTTTATTTATTGCAATTTCAATGACCACTGGTGGTGGCGCTTGGGACAATGCAAAGAAATACATCGAGGATGGTAATTGTGGCGGCAAGGGATCAGAAGCACATAAAGCAGCAGTCACTGGAGATACTGTTGGTGATCCATATAAAGACACCGCTGGTCCCGCAGTTAACCCGTTGATTAAAATTATTAATATTGTGGCACTGCTAATCGTGATGTTCGTGATTGGCTAAACGCGATGTTTGTGATTGACTACTAAATAGTACACTTGTAAATACCCGAACATTATAGTTCGGGTAACTGGCATAAAAAAGTCGTGAACTCATTTTGAATTCACGACTTTTTTTTAATTAAATTTTCACTAAACACTTATCAACCCAAGACGCATAACAATAACACCTTGCCTGTACCATATCGCTACAACCTAGCATTATAGCGAACTGCTCCAAGATATAAGACTCCATGAACCTTCAAAAACCCTAAAATTCTATATAAGAACTGAATATTTCAAAAATAAAGCCGGTAAAATTAGCATTTACTGATAAAGCTTCGCTATAATACCGGCTTCAATTCGAACCCAGACTACAGGTAGCCGCATGAACCTTGACCGCGTCAAACCAGGGAATAATGTCCCTGACGAAATCAATGTAATTATCGAAATTCCATCACATGCGGACCCGGTAAAATACGAAGTTGATAAAGAAACTGGCGCCATGTTCGTCGACCGGTTTATGAATACCGCTATGCATTACCCCTGCAATTATGGTTATGTTCCTCATACATTGTCTGATGATGGTGATCCCGTAGATGTACTAGTAGTGACCCCTGTGCCGCTCATTAGCGGATCTGTCATACGCTGTCGGCCCGTGGGCATACTCGAAATGGAAGATGAAGCAGGTCTTGACGCAAAAATTCTGGCTGTACCAATCGATAAAATCTGCGTGATGTACCGCCACGCTTCTGAGCCTGACGACATGCCAATAGTGCTACTTAAACAAATATCTCATTTTTTTGAGCACTATAAAGATCTTGAACCAAACAAGTGGGTAAAAATTAAAGGCTGGGGTGGCTCTGAAACTGCCAAAAAAGAAATTAACGAAAGTGTTAAGCGCCATCAGGATGCTCCTGAAAAACCCGTATTTTAGATTACCCCGAGAGTTTTTAATGAAAGTTTGCATAGTTTCAGACAGCCACGATAAACGCACTCTGCTTGAAAATGCAGTATCACAAGCAAAAGCGTTGGGTGCAGAAGTGGTCTTACATTGTGGTGACGTAGTGGCTCCAAGTACACTCAAAGTATTGCAGCCATTAGGCTTACCTGTGCATGTGATACATGGCAATAACACGGGTGATTTATATACCTTGTCACGCGTTGCAGCCAGAGAGAATAGTGTGATCACCTATCATGGTCAAGATGCAGGAATTAAACTCGCGGACCGGCGAATTTTTTTAGTACATTATCCTCATTATGCCAAAGCCCTCGCCACCACTGGCGACTGGGACATCGTTTGTTGCGGACACAATCATAAGGCCGCTATTGATAAAATTGCCAACATAAAACAACAAGAAACCCTGCTTTTGAATCCTGGCTCTACAGGCGGCGTTGAAGTTGACCCCACCTACATCTTTGGTGACCTTGAAACACTGGAATTTGAGATTAAGCCAGTCAACCAATAATACTTATAGGGGTCGGACCTACGTAAGTGACTGTATCGATTAATAATAATACCAACGTTTGCTAAAAATAAATCGACAGAGCTGACACTCTTACCGCAACAGAGGCTAGGGTCGGACCCGGTGGACTTTCAGGCCACTTCGCGTACCGACCCGTCGTTAACGCCAAAATAATTCCGAAAATAGTGACCCGTCGTTAACGCCAAAATAATTCCGAAAATAGTGACCCGTCGTTAACGCCAAAATAATTCCGAAAATAGTGACCCGTC
>VAOX01040126.1_pt1 | contig 13293 bp, 11 predicted proteins | sample 3393891 | NCBI WGS metagenome assembly VAOX01 (sample SAMN08290429, study PRJNA428436) | hydrothermal vent metagenome | isolation source: Deep-sea hydrothermal vent chimney | place: Indian Ocean: Southwest Indian Ridge | depth 2822 m m | reverse complement strand
TAACTAACTGCCAGAGAATGGTACGCGCAAAACCATGTGCAGGATACGCTGCATTTGTTTCATGCGCACCAAACCAGGGCCAGCAAACGGGTATGCCACCACGAACTGATTTACCGGGTTCAAATCGCGCATCATCAGACAACCAGATAACATCTTCTTCTCCATAAGGAATCCAGCTCAGCAGGTGTGCGCCCTGCAAACTGATGCTTGCCTGCGCCTGGCTGTTTTTTATCTCAGCAACAGGAATGCCGCCTTTACCTTTTTTTATATCGAAGCTACTGTTTTTATTTTCAAAGGCAAATTTTTCATTTAATTTCTGTAGATTCATCGTATTTTATCTTTAATAATCAGCTGTTTTTTCGCCTACAGCAATCAATACTTCAGTATTAAACCACACGCCGTCCTCACCAATCAGTTCACTGACCTCTGCCAGGTGAATTTTTTTAAACTCGTCTCGTTGTGCTTCTGTTAGCTGCTCCAGATACCCCCGCCAGCCTGCATTCCACACTACGTCCCACCACATTTGTGCATCGGTCATGGTGTAGCCCAGTGGCTCGTAATGTATGCTGCTTATTTTTAGCCCTGCGGCTTCAAACTGTGCCTGCATTAGTTCACCGGTGGCCAGACTCATCCAGGAAAGCGGGGGTATTTCTTTTCCAAAGGATTCATAGCAACGCATAAAGAGCTGCACCATAGGCGAAAATGCGGCTTCCTGAAAACTGCTAATGGCAATTTTACCCCCGGGCTTTACCCTGCTGGCAATGTTCTTCAGGCCCTTTGTCATATCGTCAAGAAAAAACAGACCGAAGCTGCTGGTGGCTATATCGAAGCTATTTTCTGCTAATGTGAGTTCATCCAGGTCCATTTGCAGAAATTCTGTGTTTTTAAGCTGCCTGTCTGCGGCTTTGTTTTTTGCCTGTTCCAGCATGCCACTGGATAGATCTATACCCGTAACCCGCCCCTGTGTTAATTGCTCTGCTGCGGCCAGAGCCACTACGCCGGTTCCTGTGCATACATCAAGCAAATGCTGCTGCGGTTCAAGCTCAAGATGCACTACCATGCGTTTTGCCGTTTCCGGCATAAAGGACAGTGCCGGGTGATCGTAGCCCTGTGCCACGGTATCAAAACCCTTTTCTATAAATTTTTTTCTATCTGAATCTGTCATAATATTTCTCGATTTTCCAGATCAGGATACCCTGCCAGGTATCTGCTGCCATTACAATACGCTTTTACCCTGGAAAAATCAGTTGAGCACGAAAAAGATGTGCAAACCATTTATTTTGATAGCATAATGAAAAAATGCACAGTCACCTTATTAGTGATAAACCCTTTGGAAATTAGAAAAACTCAAGTTAATCAACAGGTTAACCGAGTTATTGTTATACGCACCCATGGCTTTAGTTACGGGTGTATTAAGCGGGGCTGAAGCCACACCTCCATATGAGTGTATACACAAGACCGGTGAAGAGCCAACGCTTTTTTCATATCGCTATACGAATCAGGATGTTGTGCAAACTTTTGTGACCCGGCTGATTTTTCCAGGTTCATGGCATTGTACCGAAATTCGTCCTGGACTTTCACTCAGTTACTGTTTTTTTCAATGTATACTGCACACATCAACTGCCTCAGGACTGTCACCTGTTAAACAGGACATAACATGAATTTATACCAGCAACTCCTTCTTTGCGATCGCCAGCATACCTGGCACCCCTACGCATCACTGCCCTGCTGCGCCGCCAGGGAGCTGCCCGTGTTTCCCGTGATTTCTGCCAGAGGTGTACGGCTTAAACTTGCAGATGAACGCGAGCTAATTGATGGTATGTCCTCCTGGTGGTCTGCAATTCATGGCTACAACCACCCGGTAATGAACCAGGCCATTATAAATCAGCTGGAAGATATGAGCCATGTGATGTTTGGCGGCTTAACACACCCACCCGCGGTAGCGCTGGCAAAAACGCTGGTCAGTATCACGCCCGATTCTCTAACCTCTGTTTTCTTTAGCGACTCCGGTTCTGTATCCGTTGAGGTGGCCATGAAAATGGCAATTCAATACTGGAATGATAAACAGTCCCCGAACAAGCAACTCTTTCTAAGCGTGCGCAGTGGCTATCACGGTGATACTTTTGGGGCAATGTCTATCAGTGATCCTGATACCGGTATGCACAGCCTGTTTAATTCAGCACTCATACAGCAACTGTTTATAGAGGCCCCTTCAAGCCCTTTGAATGAGCCCTGTAATGCAACAGACCTGCACAATCTACGCCATGCGCTTAAAGCAAATCATAATCGGCTTGCGGCTTTTATTATCGAACCCATTGTGCAGGGTGCTGGCGGCATGCGGTTTTACTCCGCCGATTTTTTAAATCAGGCGCGTACACTATGCGATGAGTTTAATGTGTTATTAATTTTTGATGAGATTGCCACCGGCTTTGGCCGCACCGGAAAGCTCTTTGCCTGTGAATACACCCATATTCAGCCCGATATTATGTGTGTAGGCAAGGCCCTGACCGGGGGCTATATGAGCCTTGCGGCGACACTGCTAAACACGGATATTGCGCAGACCATTTCACAGGGCCAGCCCGGTGTTTTTATGCATGGCCCGACGTTTATGGCGAACCCACTGGCCTGCGCTGCGGCCAATGCCAGCATCGAGTTATTACTGAGCAGTAACTGGAAGGCAAAAGTTGATTTAATCGAACAGTGGCTTCTGCGCTTTCTGCAAAAGTGCGCAACGCTGGATAGTGTGGCAGATGTTCGCGTATTAGGGGCTATAGGTGTTGTCGAATGCAGAGAAGCACCTGATATGGCCAGCATACAACAGGCTTTTGTAGACCAGGGTGTCTGGATTCGCCCTTTTGGCAAGTTAATTTACCTGATGCCACCTTTTATTATTAATAAGGAAGACACCGGGGCATTGTGCGAGGCTATTTATCAGGTTCTGGCGGCTTATGAGAAGGTCTGAGCCTTAAAATAGTTTAAATACTTTGTAAGGTTCTGGCTGTTTTCTCGACTCCTCATCATAGGGGATACATTTGAATCTTAATATGCCAGTAACCTGTGTACAGTCTCAAATTTCATTCTCGGGGCTTTTAAATTATACAAATACACGTTATCTTGCCTGTTAGATACCTGAAAACACCCTTTAAAATGAATAAAATATCAAATTCCGAAAAAATTGTTGCTTTACGCACTGATTTGCTACGCTTTGCGCGTTTACAGCTTGGTGATGCAACAATTGCGGAGGATGTTGTGCATGAAGCCATTAATGCAGCCCTCGCTTCTACCGCTTTTAGCGCTAAAGGCAGCCTTAAAAGCTGGGTATTTGCAATATTACGCAATAAAATTGTCGATTTGATTCGTGAACAACATAAAATAACGTCAGAGAGCTATATTGAAGAAAGTCATTCCGACTCGGATTCGCCATTTGATGAGAAAGGCCACTGGAAGAAAAATCGCCAGCCCGCAAACTGGCAATTACCCGAAAGTACGCTGGCAAATCAGCAGTTTATTGATCTATTCGAGCAGTGTGTAAAAAAGCTCCCTGCAAACACGGCAAGGGTGTTTATGATGCGAGAGCACCTTGGGCTCAGTATCAACGAAATATGCGTTGCGCTGAGTTTAAGCGAAAGCAACTGCTGGGTTATTATGCATCGGGCACGCTCACAGCTGCGTATGTGCCTTGAAAGTCACTTTATCGAAAAGAACACACTCAATGTGGAGCGCTAAAAATGTTAAACTGCAAACGGGCAACAGCTTTAATGTCTCAGGCTGAGGATCAGAAACTCTCACGGCTTCAAAACTTACAACTGAAATTACATACGCTAATGTGTAGAGGCTGTTCAAATTACCGTAAGCAACTTGGCTTTATAAAAAAAACCATGCACCAGTATATTAGCCGTTATAGCGATCGTTGATTTAGTGCTAACAAAAAATTCCATTAAGTAAATGAGATAAAAAACTTGATTGACTATTTACTCAACATATCCACACAGCCCGCGTGGCTTTTTATTGCGATTATACTCGCCTCTTATTTACTGGAAGATCTGGCCATCATCAGCGCTGCACTGCTGGCAGCCGATCAGGTGATTTCAGTACCTATGGCAGCAAGCGCTATAATGCTGGGTATTATTAGCGGCGATGCAGGGCTTTATGCTATGGGTTACTTCGCAAGATACAGCCAATGGCTCACTGAGAAAATAAAACCGCAGAGTAAAGATAGCCGATACTATAAACTGGTGAGCATTAATTTATTCAAAAATATTTTATTCGTCAGATTCGTTCCAGGGCTAAGATTTCTTTTTTATACATCCTGCGGTTTATTCAAAGTGGGCTTCAGACGATTTTTACTGGGCATATTTTTATCGACCTCCCTGTGGGTTTTAGTAGTATTTAGCTCCTTTTACCTGGCGGGTAGCAGCGCATGGGCAGAAAACAGTCCGCTTAAATGGCTACTCATTCCTCTGGCAATTAGCTTGCTATATATATCCAATCGCCATTCAATGCGCAATTTAAAGCGGATATAAACACCCTATGATGTACCATTTACTTACAAAACCTGAAGCCGACATACATCAGGGCATGCCGAAACTTGAATGGCATAACAACAAAACCACTTCATTTTTTGAATTCTGGCCGACTCCGATTATCTATTTACCCGTTGTAATACAATGGCTTTATTTATCATTACGCCACAGAAGTTTATCGCTACCCTTAATCGCAAACCCCTCTATCCCATTTGCAGGTATGGTTGGCGAATCTAAATCGAGTGTGCTTGAACTGGCGGGGGATCATGCAAACACTTTTATCGCCCCCTTTGTTTGCCTTAATAATGACGCATCAAAAACGCTGGACTCACGTTTAAACGATACGCTGAAGATAATGAGCGATGCCGGCATTAACTTTCCCGTTGTCGCTAAACCCGATATCGGCTGCCGTGGCGCAGGTGTAAAAATAATTAATGGCACTGCCAACCTGAAAAACTACCTGATCAATTTCCCTGAACAATCAAATTTTTTATTGCAGACAAAGGTAGATTATGAGGCAGAAGCCGGTATATTTTATATTCGATACCCGGGGCAATCTCAGGGCTGTATTTTCTCCATTGCACTGAAGTACTCACCCTATGTTATTGGTGATGGTATTCAAACACTTCGCCAGTTAATTACAACTGATCTGCGAGCAGGTAAAATAGCAAAGGCCTATCTTTCTCGGCATCAGAAAATACTGGATGAAGTTATTCCTGATAAGCTGGCGTTTCGCCTTAGTTTTGCTGGCAGCCATAGCAAAGGCAGTATCTTTCGCAATGGTAATCAGTTCATTAGTGATGATTTAACACGCACATTCGATAAAATTACAGACGATCTGGACGATTTTTACTATGGACGATTTGACGTGCGCTTTAGTAGTACTGAGCAGTTAATGAAAGGAAAGGCTTTTAGTATTCTTGAAATTAACGGTGCCAGTGCCGAAGCTGCTCATATCTGGGATCGTAACACCTCTTTAGGTGAAGTATATAAAACGTTGTTTTATCAATATAAAACACTGTTCAATATCGGCTGCCTGAACCGTAAAAACGGTCATAAACCACCCTCTATCTGGCAATTGTTTAAAGCATGGCGACTTGAGTCCCAATTGACCAGGCAATATCCGGAAACAGACTAAGTAAATGCATTTAAACACCGCTCCATTTCAGTTACCTGTGCCATCAAAATATCGCTGGCTAGCTCACGCAGGCGAGCGCCTGCTGGGGTTAAACCAGCTACATTCATACTACCAGCAACGCCAGAAAAACATGAGTAGCCGAGAATTTCTACGCTACACGCTGAGTAAACTTGGCGTTGACTACAGCATTTCCAGCGGCAGCTACAACTCTATCCCACAACAGGGAGCCTGTGTTATTGTAGCAAATCACCCATTTGGTGCTGTTGAGGGCATTATGCTCGCCGAGCTTTTGCTCAAACACCGCAACGATGTGAAGATCATGGCCAATGAATACTTACATCGTATAAATGAAATATCCGAGCTATTTATTGGAGTCGATGTTTTTGAAACCACTTCATCCACTCAAAAAAACACTCGTGGCATAAAGCAGGCCATTAAACATTTAAAAAATGCAGGGGTACTTCTGGTTTTTCCGGCAGGTGAAGTATCATCATTGCAGTTAAAAAATCGAAAAATCACCGATCGTAAATGGAATCGCATTATTGCAATGATGATTCGTAAGACCCGCGCCAGCACAACACCTGTTTATATAGAAGGAAATAACAGCAAGCTATTTCACCTGGCCGGATTGCTTCATCCCCGCATGCGCACCCTTATGCTGGTACGTGAGATGCTCAATAAACGAAAGAAAAAAATCAGCTTACATATTGGGCAGAATATAGCATTCACTGAGCTTAAAAGCCTGTCTTCAGACGAAGCAATTACCCATTATTTGCGTATGAACACGTATTTACTGGCAAGCGAGGTTAAAAATGCATGCGAAACTAAAAAACGCTCCCATGTGAAAATGCACCCCATTGCAAAGCCTGTTGCAAAAGGCCTTTTACAGCTTGATGTAGATAATCTGCCCCCACAGAGCCTTTTAATTGATAAGGGCGATATAGCAGTGTATTGCACGGGTTCAGAAAACTTGCCCAACACACTCAATGAGATAGGCCGTTTACGTGAAACTACCTTTCGTCAGGTTGGAGAGGGAACAGGCAATGCATATGACCTGGATCAGTATGACATTCATTATCTACATATGTTTATATGGAATCGTAAAAAACAGGAAATAGCGGGGGCATATCGCCTTGGGTTAGCCGACAAACTAATGGAGCTGCAAGGTATAGATGGGCTTTACAGCCGCAGCCTGTTTCAGTACAATGGGGCTTTTTTAAGCAGCCTCGGCAACTGCATTGAACTGGGTCGCTCTTTTATACACCCTGACTATCAGCGAAGCCGGAATGCACTGCTGCTGCTGTGGAAGGGAATTGCAACCTATATCTCACGTAACCCGCAATATACGACTTTATTTGGCCCGGTAAGCATTAGCAGTGACTATTCAGAACTATCACGCAGTTTAATGGCCAGCTTTCTGAAATTGCACCATTATGACAATAAAAGAGCAGAAATGCTACAGGCTAAAACCCCCTATAAGGCGATTAAAGACACCTTCTGGTCCAGCAATATGCTATCAAAAGTCGATAGTAACCAGCTCATTTCAAAGCTGATTTACCGCATGGAGGGAGATAAAGGCCTACCGGTTTTGCTCAGGCAGTACCTCGGGCTTAATGGAAAATTAGCCTGTTTTAATGTCGATAAAAACTTCAATGATGCACTTGATGGAATGATTATTGTAGATTTAATGAATGTACCTGAAAAAGTACTCTCTAAATATATGGGTAAAGAACAGGCCAATATTTTCCTGAACCGTACCATTTGAAACAATTACACTTTAAAAAACTATTATTATGCATGAAATCATAAATGGCTGTATTGAGGCCCTGGAACAAAGTGAAGTATTTTTACAATCTTCAACGCCGCAGAGCTACACAACCATCTCAAAGCCTTATTTTATAAGTTCCTGTGGCGAGCACATGCGCCACCTTCTTGATCATTTTAGCGTCATAAAAACTGATGTCGGCTCGGGTATTATTGACTATGACGCTCGACAGCGAGGCAGCAATATTGAGACCAGCATTCATTACGCGCAGAAGAAAATAGCCGAAATAAAAAGCTGGCTAAGCTCGCTTGATAGTGAGAGCCTTAATAAAACACTGTTCATTCAGACAGAAGTATCCGTTGCTGAGAAACACATTACTCGCACCCACTCCTGTCTGGGTCGAGAACTCGTTTTTGCCTCCGCCCATGCAATTCATCATTACTCCATGATGTCTGTAGCAATGCAAATGCAGGATTTAAAAGCCGACAAAAATTTTGGTATTGCGCCTGCCACACAAACTTACCTTAAAACAGATAAAAGCGAAAGCGATACATGTGCACCATAAGCTGGCTATTAAATAACAATGGCTATGAAGTTTTCTTTAATAGAGATGAGCAACATTCACGACCAAAGGCTGAAGCGCCTTCACTACACCGTGATATAAACGTCATTATGCCGATTGACCCACAGGGAAAAGGCAGCTGGACTGGAAGTAATTTACAGGGCGACACCGTGTGTCTGCTCAACAATTACCAGGCACAGGCCAATATGGATCCTCAGCGGATTTATACCAGCCGAGGCCAGCTAATACCTGAGGTGTTACAGCTAGCTAACTTATCCAGTATTGAAAACCTGCTGCACTCACTCAATTTAGATAACTTCATGCCATTTATACTGTGCGTTTTCCCGGCAGATTTAACTGCCACTAACAACTCACCCTCTATTTATCAGTGGGATGGCTATCAGCTTTCACGAGAAACCGCTGAACAACCCATTATTTCTTCATCAGTAAAAATAGTTGAGGTTACAAAAAGCAGAAAAACTTTATTTGATAATATCATGCAATCAGGTGATAACCGACAGAATCATCTAAAATACCACCTGTCACACCTTCCTGAAAAAGGCTACCTGTCTGTTTGCATGCACAGAGACGATGCTCAGACACAAAGTCTGAGCCATATTTTAATTAATGATCAAATACACTTTCATTACCTTGATGGTGCGCTCTGTGAAAATAGTGAATGGATCGAACTGGTTCAGAAAAAAATTACGCCCGTAACACGAAAGAAAGAACCCCTCACTGCTCCAAACCTGAATCAATCAGTAGACCGCGCAAATAATGCGGTAAGTGACTGAGAGTATTGAATATTATACAATGCCACCATTCCACGCTCTCTTGAGGTGTTCCAGGCGATTATTTCAGGCTAAAGCGTCTGCTTCCGGGATATTTTTATTTTTTAACTAATGACTTCCTGGTATCCACTGCTCAATTATCCCTAGCATATCATCACGATCACTCTGCAAAGTGTAAGTATGATCCACTTTTTCAAGATACCGCACATTTAGGTTGCCTTTGAAATCAACAGATGAGAATGTCTCTTCAAACTGTTTTTCATAATTATATACTTCGCTTACGCCTCCTGAGTATATATATAGTAGTTTAACATCTCGCGACATCATCAATGCGAGGTCGTTTTGAATTTCACTTTTAGGCGGTTGCTGCCAGTAATCTATGCCTTCTTTTACCCCAGACTGATATTTACAGTCTGTTTTATTAAATATCCCATTGAACACTCTAAGAATTGTTTCAGGATGGAATATCCTGTGCAATTTTCCAGCATAGCGCCTAACCAGAAACTTCATTGTTGGATAAGAATATGCATCCAGCATAATAGCGCCCTGCACTCTTATATCACTGCTCGCTATAACATGCGAGTTCATAGCGCCAGTACACAGGCCAATGGATATAAAATTCTTTTTATTATATCGCTTTGTTATGCTATCCATCGCTGAGCTAATTTCATTTACTGTACGATTTTTATAGCCTTCTGTGGTCTTATAACCGGTGCTATCCCCTATACCCGGCAAGTCAAACCTGAAAACAACATAGCCTGCGCGGGCAAGCTTTCTTGCCAGCTCAACACTCATTCGGTAAGGGCCTACTTTATGAATTAGCCCTGAATTTAACAGTAAAATTGCAGGGGTATCAGCCAGCTGTTCCAACATAGCACTGTCATCCGGCACCGATACAATACCCAGCATGTTTTTTTCAGGGCCAAATTTAATTATTTTTTCATTCATTTAATCTACCAGACACTCTGTTATTTTATCTATTATATTATTTGGCATTAACATGTCTTCAATTTTTTCCAGAGTTGACCATTCTTCACTATGATTATCACCATCAGCCTTCAACAGCTCAACGTCCAGCCCTTTTGCTGCTAATTTATCCAGCATGTTCTGATTATCTTCTGTTTTTCCTGACATAATTACCAGAATTTTCTCTGCCTCTATACTATAATTTTCAACAATACTGCATTGCTCTATTTCGTTATACAGCGAGTCGGGCACGCTAAACCCCAACAACTCAGTCGCCAGTCGAATTTTATCACGCTCTCTGGGCTCAGGAAACCGATCAGGGTCAACTAACATATCAGTATGCATTGCACTTAGCATTTTTATATACTCCTGACCACTTTCAACTGGATCCCATAGAACCAGACGATTTATATTTTTTGAATTATGTTTCGCAGCAAGCATTGCACCAAAACGTAAACCAACGACTGATATTTTTCGCACTCCGGATAAATCTTTTAATTCGTCTTCAGCCTGCTGAATATTTTCCACCCACTGCTGGAGATCTGTTTCATCAAGATTTCCTGCGGAATCACCTGTACCATAATAATCAAATCGCAACACATGACAGCCTGCCCTGGACAACTGATCAGCCAGCTGGCGCAATGCACGATGAGACCGTATATACTCCTGCAATATCGGATAGCAGATTAAAACAGCTATATCCTTTGTTGCCTGTGACAATGGCGAGTGATAAATACCATATAACTGTTTTTCTTTATCACCAAAAAATGTGGGATCCATATTATTTCTCTATTATGTATTCTTGCTTATTTATGCACATTCATGATTGACTTCGCTTTCGCTTTCAACCTGCCAATGAGCGATTTATCTTTGCGTGTACTTTTCAGGCTGTTAATACTCTGCTCTTCAGGCTTCAGCACTGGTTCTGGACATTGTGCTGCTATCTGGGCCAGGGTATCCATAACCATGGGCCTTAACTCAAGTTTAATGCCTGTTTTCTCTTTTATCCCTGTAATCACCTGTACTGATAACAGTGAATGACCTCCAATTTCAAAAAAATTGTCATGAATACTCACTTTATCTACATTCAGCACTTCTTTCCATATTGATGCCAGCATGATTTCATTCGCGGTAGCAGGCGCAACATACTCATCATCTGCAACCAGGCTGCTGAAGGGTGCGGGTAGTTCGCGTCGATTTATTTTTCCATTTGGCGTAACAGGAAACGCTTCCAGCTCTACGAAATGTTGGGGGATCATATAATCAGGCAGCAACGCTCGCAAATGCTTTCGCAAAGAAGTAACCTGTATTTCATCACCTTCCTGGCTAAGATAATAGGCAACCAGTCGGGTATCTCCCGGCTGATCTTCTCGAACAGTTACCACAACCTGCTTTACATCTTCATGTTCTATTAAAACATTTTCTATTTCTCCCAGCTCAATTCTAAAACCTCGAACTTTAACCTGGTTGTCCAGGCGGTTGATATACTCAATGTTTCCATCCGGCATATACCGCACAAGATCGCCTGTACGATACATTATTTCAGCTTCGCCACCGTTAATTGCAAGTTTAATAAAACGCTCCCTGGTTAATTTCTCGCGCTTTAAATACCCCTGTGTGACACCCGAACCGGAAATATACATCTCTCCTGCTACACCCGCAGGCAACAATTGCAGGTTCTGATCCAGTATATGCACCTGCGTATTCGCAATTGGCCTGCCAATTAACACAGGCTGCTGTGGATCGGTTATCTGATAGAGTGTTGACCATACTGTTGTTTCTGTTGGCCCATACATATTCCATACACAACCCGCATGAGATACCAGCTCAGCGGCCAGATCTACAGACATTGCCTCTCCACCACAGAGTACCGTCAAACCTGTGTTCTGTTGCCATCCGCTCGCCAGCATTAATCGCCAGGTTGCCGGTGTAGCCTGCATAACGGTAACACCCGCTGTATCCATTTTTTCAAGTAATACGCTGCCATCTGCTGCTGCTTCTCTGTCGGCCAGCTCTATTTTTGCTCCATTAAACAAAGGTAAAAATAGTTCCAGCACAGCGATATCAAATGATATTGTAGTTACAGCAAGCAAAACATCTCCAGCTTTCATCCCCGGGATTTCTGACATGCTGCTGAGGAAATTAACCACTGCACCGTGTGGCACCAGCACACCTTTGGGTTTACCTGTTGAGCCCGATGTATAAATGGTATAAGCGATATTATCGGCATTAACATTTGCCACATTTGTTGTTGCGACAGGAGGCAACTGCTCATCCCAGCCCGTATCCAGTAACACATACTTTGTGCTAGCCTGTGGCAATATCTCTAAAATACAGGCTTGCGTAACCATCACGCAAACATCGGCATCCTGTAGAATGAAATCTATTCGATCAGCAGGGTAATCCGGGTCAAGGGGTAAATATGCAGCACCTGACTTGAGTATAGCCAGCATTGCAACTAACATGTCAGCAGAACGATTAACACACAGGGCAATCAGTTGATCTGGCCTGACATCAAACGTTAGTAGATGTTGTGCGAGTTTATCTGATTTATCTTCCAGTTGCTGATAACTTAAATCGTCTCCATTATAACTGATAGCGATAGCCTGCGGATTTAGCGTTACCTGTTGCGAGATAATGTGGTGTATGCACTGTGTATCAGGATATGGTTTTAATGTGTCGTTTGAGTCAGTTATGAACAGGCGGTCTTTATCTGTGAGCATGGATAGCTCATATAATTTCGCCTGAGGTGTTTTAACAATACTTCGCAACAAATTAATGTAGTGCTCTGTAAAGCGGGCAATACGTGCTTCAGTAAATAAATCGCTGCAATACTCTACTTCAATCTGGTACTGTTTTTCTTCACCTTGTTGTCCGTTGAGCTTTCTGGTTTCGCCGATGGAAAAGGATAAATCTGTACGGGCAACCTGGCTTTCTACCTCCTGTGCCAGTAATTCAACATCACCCATCGGCTGATCAAGTTCAGAAAATGAGTTATAAGCAAACAACGTCTGGAACACAGGGGTATAACTGAGTGCTCTATCCGGATTAAGCGCCTCTACCAGACGCTCAAATGGTAAGTCCTGATATGTATAGGCATTAAGGCAGTTTTCTCGTACCTGAGAAAGCAACTCGGCGTAAGTAGGCACTTCATTAAAACGAGTTCGGATGGCCAGTGTATTTGCAAAGTAGCCGAGCAGACTTTCTGTTTGTAGCTGATTACGATTCGCTATAACTGTACCTGTAATAATGTCCTTTTGCCCTGTATAACGATAAAGCAGGACATTATAAGCGGCTAAAGTAAGCATAAATACCGTTGTACCTGTACTGTGTGACAGGGATTCAATCTCACCCATCAGTGAAACAGGAATATCTGCTGAGTATGTTTTACCCACAAAACTAAAGTGGCTCGGTCGGTGGTAATCAGTGGGCAGCTCAAGTACCGGCAACTCTCCCGCCAGATGCCCGGTCCAGTAACTCAGTTGCCGCTCCAGTACTTCGCCCTGTAACCAGCTGCGTTGCCAGAGCGCATAGTCACTGTACTGTAC
>VAOX01053955.1_pt1 | contig 13326 bp, 13 predicted proteins | sample 3393891 | NCBI WGS metagenome assembly VAOX01 (sample SAMN08290429, study PRJNA428436) | hydrothermal vent metagenome | isolation source: Deep-sea hydrothermal vent chimney | place: Indian Ocean: Southwest Indian Ridge | depth 2822 m m | reverse complement strand
TTTCTATCGACATTGCTTCATGATGAACTGACGCAACAGGGTGATTCGGCGTTGTGCAGAGAATTACACAAATATAGCAATATGAATTCTATAGATGAGACACTGAAAGCACTTGAATTTTTTAGTAGAGGCTTGTGTGATTAATGTTAAAAAATAAGTGCTGAATTCGTATAATAATTTTATTATTAGTAGAAAAAGGGGTATTGTCTAGCTCTGATAAATAAAAGGATCTGAAAATAAAATGCTACAAGGCACTTCATTAACACAGGTTTTCACACTGGCAGAAAGTAATTCACCAGTAGACACCGTACTTTATCGATTCAACCTTTGTGCGTTGGATGAAATCTATTTTCGTACTTTTTCCGGTTCATTCTGGCGTAGTCTGTTTGGTATGTCGTTACGTCGAATAGTCTGCGTTACCCAGCAGCCAGATTGTCATCAATGTATGCTGTCGGCGAACTGTGCCTATAGTTACCTGTTTGAAACAGCACCGCCAGCTGATGCGAACCGAATGCGTCGTTATACCACCATACCTCACCCCTTTGTGATAAAAAATACACCTTCGGAGAAAAAGTTGTGCAAAGGTCAGATTTTTGATTTTGAGATGGTGCTAATAGGCAAAGGCAATGAATATCTGCCCTACATTATGCAAAGTTTAATCCGGGCAGGCATGCTGGGTATCCACCGAGAGAAAAGTAAATTCACTCTACAAACTGTTTCCTGTCAGTTGCCCGGCGCTGACCAGACCTGGCAAACTTTGTGGCAAAAAGGTCAATCACAGATTACTAAAGTACAACGGATGAAAACATTGATCCCTTGCCCACCTGTACAGGAACAGGTGACTATTCATTTTAAAACCCCGTTTCGATTTATTCAGCAGGGTAAGCCACTGCGTCCGAGTAAACTGGCTTTTCACCATCTTTATCGCTCATTGTCACGGCGAATTGCCATGCTTGCTTACTTCCATAATAATATCGATTTAGAGCTAAATTATAAAGCTAATATAAAAAAAGCTGAGGCGGTAAAAATTATCTCAGGAGAATTGCATTGGACGGAATGGGAACGTTATTCGGCACGTCAGAAAACAGTGATGAAAATGGGTGGTATTACGGGCGAAATAGTGATTGATCTCTTATCTTATAAAGATTTATGGCCAATGTTATGGCTGGGGCAATATACCCATGCTGGCAAAGCTACGTCAATGGGGTTGGGCGAATTTAAACTGGAGCTGATTGAAAAAAATGGCAAGCTTGCCAATCGGGTATGCAACGATAAAAAAGTGTACAGTTCTACTTAACGCTACAGATCAACAGGTAACAGAGGATAGAAACCGAAGGAAAGATCAGGGGGGTTAGCGTTTGTTAAATTTTTATCAGGCAGACAATGAAATATAAAAAAATATTACTTTGCGTAACCGGGTTGTCACCTCAGGTGGTGACTGAAACCCTGTACGCGCTTGCCATTAAATCACAAACTAAAATGTCACGTTGGATACCAGATGAAATTCAGGTATTAACAACAGAGGAAGGGGCAGGGCGGGTGAAGCTTGCACTACTGCATGAAAAAACCGGCTGGTTTCATAAGTTACTACATGAGTATAATTTACCAGCGATAAAATTTGATGCAGCACAAATTCATGTATTATGTGACCATAACGGGCATAAGCTGCAGGATATCCGCAGTGTACAGGACAACCGCGATGCCGCTGACTACATTACCGAAAAAGTTCGCCAGATGACTGCAGAATCTGAAACCGAAGTGCATATATCAATGGCAGGAGGTCGAAAAACCATGGGGTTTTTCGTGGCTTATGCGTTATCACTGTTTGGACGCAAACAGGATCATCTGTCCCATGTGCTAGTCTCGCCTCCATTTGAATCGCATCCTGAATTTTACTACCCGACACGCGAAAGCCACGTTATTTATCTACAAGGCGACCATAACAAACCCATCGATACGCGCAAAGCAGAAATTACACTGGCTGATATACCCTTTGTGCGTTTACATGAAGGCTTGCATGAACAACTGGATACGGGCGAAATATCATTCTCCAGAGCCATTGAACTGGTACAAAGCGAACTATCTAGCCTCAGCCTGAAATTTTATCCGGCAGACCGGATTATCATGGCACATGATAAAATCCTGAAAATATCACCCAGTGAATACGCTTTTTACTGGTGGCTGGCCGAACGCCAACGTAATAAACTGGCTGGCGTACACTGGACGCAGGTCGGTCTGAACACAGAATTTCTGGGTTACTATCGTAAGCTGGTCAACGATCATTCTGGTAACTATGAAAAAACGCGGATTGCATTAGATAAAGGCATAGATAAAGAATATTTCGAACAAAAAAAGGCCAAAGTAAATGGCTGGTTAGTTAAACAACTGGGTAAGCGTATCGCTCAACCCTACCTGATAACCCGTCAGCAGATAATACCCGGCAGCCATTATTCTCGCTTTGGATTAATGTTGGAACCGAAACAGATAGAGATTTTTTAAAGGTGAATCAAATATGAATAAACAACAATTAATGGATGCGTCATCCAGAGTTGCTTTTGCCGCTTATCTGCACGACCTGGGAAAATTCGCCGAAAGAGCAAAGCTGGATGTTAATCAGGACAAGCTGGATATACATTTACAGCAATATGCACGCAGGCAGGAAGCGGGTGGAGAATTCTGGTATAGCCATCGACATGCCGCCTGGACGGCATTGATGTGGGATATCATAGAATCTCATTTGCCAGAATTAGTAGGTCAAAACCCCCAGCCTTTCAAAGGCTGGAATGATATCGATGTGGATGATTCCATCGTTAATGCAGCAGCCAGACATCACAAGCCGGAAACTTTTTTACAATGGATTGTTGCCACAGCAGACCGGGTTGCATCAGGTTTTGAAAGAGAACAGTTTGCTCGTTACAACAATGCTAAAGATGAAACAAAGGAAGAAAAAAACCACTTTACATCACGTCAACTCAGTCTTTTTGAGCAAGTAAAACTGGCAGGTAATAATAAGAACAAAAGAAGTGAGCTGGTATGGCGATACAAACTGGCACCACTAACCGTCGAAAGCCTGTTTCCGCTAAAAGCATCGGGCTATGAAACGAATGACAAAAAGCAGGCTCAACAGGAGTACAAAAAATTGTGGCTGGCGTTTACTAATGCACTTGAACAAATCCCGTTGTCACATCGAGAAAATTGGCCGCTATGGCTGGATCACTTCGATAGTGCCTGGGCATGTTTTACTCAGTCAATACCCTCTGCCACTGCATTCAATACCAGGCCGGAGGTATCGCTCTATGACCATTCACGCACAACATCAGCCCTTGCCACAGCACTTTGGCGTTATCATCATGAAAACAGACATGATCCAGAACAGATAAAAAAATTACTCGCCGATTATGAAAGACCAGACTGGCATGATAATAAAATACTATTAATACAGGGCGATTTCGCTGGTATTCAAAATTTCATTTTTGCCACGGGTGGCGAAACCCAGAAATCATCCGCCCGTCTGCTGCGTGGTCGATCTTTTTACATTTCACTACTTTCAGAATGTGCGGCCCTGAAAATACTGGATAAATTATCTCTACCACCAACCAGTCAGGTGATTAACGCCGCCGGTAAATTTCTTATTGTCGCGCCCAATACGACACAGACCAAAGAGGCCTTAAGTCAGGTTCAAAAAGAATTCGATGACTGGTTTTTACGCCATACCTATGGGAGATCAAATATTGGATTTGCCACAATTGAGGCTAGTTGCAATGATTTTGTCAGTACCAGCGCCCATGCCGATAGTGGCTTTAAACAGCTAATTCAGCAATTGTTCAAGCAGCTGGAAATCAGCAAAAAGCAGCGATTCAATTTATGTGGTGATAAGCCCACCGATATCTTCAATAGTTTTCTTGATGAATTTAATAATGAAATGGGCGTTTGCCGTATCAACGGGGTATCCCCCGCCAGTGTTACCTTTGATGGTAATGGATATATATCTCAACTCGCGCAGGATCAAATTACCATTGGCAAGAATCTCACTCAGTTTCAAAGAGTATTGATCTCAAGTGAGTCGCTGCATCATCAAACACTTGGTATACCAATATTTGGCTACCATATTCAGTTTACAAAAGAGCAGGATGTTAGCGGAAAATTTGGCGCAGTGGCTGCGTCTGGTGTGCTCAGAAGAGCCTGGGATATAGCCCTTCCGATTAGTAAGCGGGATAGCCTTTTTAATGGCTATGCAAAACGTTATATCAATGCCTATGTACCAAAATTTGGTGACCAGAACGAATGGGAAAAGGGACGTTATGAAGGACTGCTGGATGAAGAAAGAGAGCCACATGAACCCAAAACCCTGGAGCATATTGCCTGTGATGACAGAGTACCCGACGAACATGGAGGATACCGTTCCGTAGCGGCATTAGTGGCATTAAAGGGAGATGTTGACAACCTCGGGCTGATATTCGAGAAGGGTACGGAAAAACCAACGTTTACAAAAATGGCCGCTTTATCACGCCAGATGAATGCGTTTTTTTCTATCTGGCTGCCCTGGTATTGCTCACAGCATGAAAAATACAAAAGTATCTACACAGTTTTTGCCGGGGGTGATGATTTTTTCATGATTGGCCCGTGGAAAAGTACCATTGAACTAGCACGGGATATGAGAAAATATTTTCATCATTATGTGGCTGAAAATGAAGATGTCAATTTTTCAGCCGGATTGGTCATGACTAAACCTGGTATACCAATACGTCAAATCGGCGAAATGGCCGAACAGGCACTGGATAATGCAAAAGATTATCCTGTTCATGCCAGTGTTAAATTAAAGAATGCAGTTTGTTGTTTTAACAATACTGTTAATTGGGATGAGTTTGAAAAATTACTCCAGATAACTAAATCTATCGGGCAATACCGACAAAACCTGGAACTCAGCACTGGTTACCTGTATGGCCTGCAATACCTTGCCGATATGGCGCAAGACATTAATAAAACCGAACAGGATAAAACACACCAGCCCAGACTTGAAAGTGCTTTATGGAACTCACGTTTCAGTTATCGAACCTGGCGTATGCTCGAACAAAAACGAAGCATCCCCAAACAACATCAACAACAATACCAATATGAGCTCGGTGAACTGTTAGGCAATAATATTAAAAAATATGGCAGTGCCTTTAAAATAGCCCTGTTTACACACCTGTACCAATACCGTAAATAAAAAAGGGGAGAAAGTCATGAAAAAAAACCAACAAAACCATCATCCACAGTCATCATACAAGGAGCAGGCAACCATGATAGATACCAGTAAAATTAAATTTAGACTGGAAGAGGGTGAAGCCTTAAACTCGGATTTATACAATACCGTGGCACAAACTGTGGCACAAACTTTAGGCGCTGCGCAAGGAAAAACAACCAATGCATCTACGCAGCTCAGAAAATTTTATGAAGAAATTGTAATGTGGGAACAAAAAGTGAGGCAAAGTCCGGAAAAATTCCCTGAATTCCTACCATTTATCAAAATGCTCAATGCCAAGGCCGCTTATGCCGAAGGACGTAAACTGGTTGATAATAATTATAAGAAACTGATTGCTGCCTGTCTGCAGCAGGTTGATTCAGTTGATACCATGACCCGGTTTAAATTTTTTATGGAAGCCATCATTGGCTTTTACAAACTCGAAAATAAATAAAACAGAGAGAAACTCATGCAACTCACTTCAATTCAGCAAATTAATGGGACTATCCATATTATCTCAGGGTTACATATTGGTAGTGGCAATACCGAAATGCACATTGGTGGCACCGATAACCCGGTTATTAAAAATCCGATCACACAGGAACCTTATATTCCCGGTTCCAGCATCAAAGGGAAAATGCGTAGTCTAATGGAATGGAAAGCCGGTATTGTGAATGAAACTAACGGTAAGCCGGTATCTTTCAAAACGTACAGCAGTCTTGACGGCGAAAAGAAGCAGCAGGCTGGTAAAATACTTAAACTATTTGGTGGTGCCCCCGAACAAAATAGTAATGAAGAAGATATAAAACAGATTGGTATTACTCGCCTGTCATTCTGGGATTGCAGTCTAAGTGCCGACTGGGTAAATCGAATCAAGAATAACAACTTGACGCTTACTGAAGTAAAAATGGAAAATACCATTGACCGTATTTCGGGTACTGCCAGCAACCCAAGAAATACCGAACGCATACCCGCTGGAGCCGAATTTGATTTCAAACTCAGTATTCGCGTTCATAATAATGAAGATATTCTTGATTCGGTACTAACGGGTTTACGCCTGCTTGAACTCACCGGGCTGGGAGGTTCTGGTTCCCGTGGCTATGGCAAAATAAAATTTGAAGAATTAACTCTGGATGGTGAATCAATTATGGGAAAACTCGCCGCCGCTGCCATTTGACTGGAAATGTTATGGAAACTCTACGAATTACACTCCGACCCGAAACAGCTTTCGGTAGTCCAATCAAAGGTGACACCCTGTTTGGGCAAAGTTGCTGGATGATACGTGAAGCCTGGGGTGAGCCACGTTTACAGCGGTGCTTGCAAGACTATATTAATAACCAGCCATTTTTAATATGTTCCGATGCCTTTCCTCACGGACACATACTGCGCCCGGAATATCCTCTGTCAATCTATGATAGCGTAGCCATGGATAGGAAACAGCTGAAAAAACTGCGCTGGTTGTCATTAATTGATCTGAATAAACCAGTGACAAGCTGGTTAAGTTATTTTAAATCAGATCAGGATTTATTTGCCGATGGTAATTACAGCCTTAATTATTTACAGCAGCATAATAGTATTAACCGCCTGACCGGTACCACGGGCAATGATTTTGCGCCCTATCAAATGGAACAAATCTGGTATGGTTCGCTGTTGCTTGATATCTGGTTTCTGTATGACCGTACAAGAATAAATCGACAGGAAGTGCTTGAAACAATCGAACGCATAGGTCAAATTGGCTATGGGCGTGATGCCAGTATCGGGTTGGGAAAATTCACTGTAGCATCCACCTCAGATGAACAACTGTATCAGTCAGAGCAGGTGAATAACTGTATCACCCTGGCACCAGCAATTCTGTCAGGACAAAACTTTAACCCTGAAGAAACTTATTACAGCCTGTTTACCCGTTTTGGTCGGCATGGGGTACAGAATCTTGCCAGCGGAAAACCCTTCAAGAATCCAGTACTGATGGCTGACACGGCAGCGGTATTATCTACAGATAAGCCACCTGCAACCAGTTATATAGGGAAAGGCCTTGGTACTGACGGAAAATTATCAAAAGCACAGCCCAATACTGTACAGCAGGGGTATGCACCCTGCATTAAGCTACACTTTGAAGGAATACGGACATGAGCAGTGACTATTACGATTTACATCTGACACCACTGTCACCCATACATATGGGAACCGGTGTCGATTATGAACCCACCAACTACGTCATAGACGAAGGCGTTTTGTTTGAATTTGATAGCCTGCAAGCCATGAATATACTGTCATCCGAACAAAAAAAAGAGCTATCAACCATCATGGCTGCAACCGCTGATAGTGACACACTCAGAAAAATACAGGGTTTTTTTTACCGTCATAAAGACCGTATCAAAACCATTGCCCGACGACACGTTAAGGTAAATGATAGCCTGCAACAATTCTATCAGAGCCGCATTGGACAGGTTGCGCAACGTGAATATCAGGGTAGACAGGTACAAAATAAACTGGCTATCGTGAGAACCGCATGGAATCCTCTAACCCAAACCAACTATATTCCCGGTAGTGGATTAAAAGGTGCGATGCGTACTGCTTTATTGGACGATTGTAAAAATGCTCAGAAAAGTACATTTACTCAACGGGGATTATCTAATCAGAAACTCCAGAAAGAGCTTTTTAAAGGGGAGTTTAGTAGTGATCCCATGCGTCTGGTTTCACTATCAGATGCCATGCCAACCCGATCCCAGGTAATGAGTGAAATTGTTTTTGAACTCAACAAAAAGAAAAAACCGGTACGTGATAAAAATGGTGAACTCACAGATTCCAGTGCTGATAAAGGGCTGAAAATACAAAGTGAGACTCTATCGCCATTCCAGCCCAGAGTTTTTAAATCGCAACTGGAGCTGAAAAAAATAACAGCGGTTGGCAAAGATATACCGCAGTTGCAATTTACACTCAGGCAGCTAGCCAGCGCCTGTAACCATTTTTTTCTGCCGATTTTGATGAAAGAAGTACAATTGCTAAAAAGCAGGGGGTTCCTTGATGAGGCATGGGGAGAAGCTATTTCCCAGATGATGCAATCTGAATTGATAAAAAATAATCACTCGTTCATAATCAGGGTCGGTCGTCACAGCGGGGCAGAATCACTCACGCTCAATGATATTCGCCAGATTAAAATCATGCAGGGGGGGGGCAACAAACCAAAGTATCAAAGCGAAACTACGACAATGTGGCTGTCAAATGATCATCAGCAAAACCAGCGTGACCTGATCCCTTTTGGCTGGTTACTGGTGGAAGTAAAAGATAGTGATCTTGGCGACTATCCGTTCCTCGATAAAAGTGAAGAACATCAACGATGGTACCAGCAATTAGATGAAAAGCTTGTCGCTATACAGAAAAAAATTAGACAGGAACAGGAAAAAGAGCTGCAAGCAGAACAACAGAAGCAGCAGGCAGAAAAACTGAGGCTAAAACAACAACAGCAACACCAACAAAAATTCGCCAGCATGACACCACTGGAGCAACATATTTATAAAATAGAACAGGATCCTTCCGGCAACCCTGCTATTGCATTGATACAGGCAGTCAACAAAGGTAAATGGCAGGATGAGCAGGATATCAGGCAGGTTGCTCAACGTATCCGCGGGTTATTGACAGAAAAAGGCGACTGGATACCCGAGTTCAGTGGCACAAATAAGCAAAAGAAGAAAAAACGGCAGCGCTGCCTTGAAGTATTGGCGTGGATCAAAGAATAAGCCAATTTTATCTAATATGTTATAGTTATGGCTTAAATAGCAGATCAAGGAAAAAATGCCATGCAAGAAATAACCCTGGCACAAGGTGGCCGTATCGTCATACCCGCAAAAGTTCGACGTCAACTAGGTGTTAAGGAGGGCGACAAGCTGGAATACGAAGTTGAAGATGATGTTTTGATATTGATGACCAGGAAGCAGAGCATGCAAAGAGCCAAAAAGTCTTTTCAGAAATATTTCAAGCCTGACCCGAATCGTTCCGTGGTGGATGAATTTATTGCAAACCGACAAATAGAGCAGGCTAAAGAAGATGCAAAAAATCGTCCTTGATGCATCGGCACTGCTGGCCTGGTATCTCGATGAGCCTGGTGTTGATGTCGTCGATGCCATGCTGCACCCACAGACCTGTTATCTGTCAACTGTCAACCTGAGCGAGTTTGTTTCGATAGGGGCGGACAGAAATGCTCCCCAGTCAGAAATAAAGTGCTGGATAGATGACCTGCATCTGACTGTTATCAACTTTGACAAAGAACAATCCATTCTCAGTGGTATGCTTAGAAATAAAACACGTCACCTGGGACTATCCCTGGGTGACAGAGCCTGTCTTGCTGCGGCACAAAGTCTGCAAGCTGTCGCAGTTACTGCCGATAGAATCTGGTGTCAACTTGATCTGGATATAGATATTCAATGCATTCGATAACAGAGGCAATCATGAAAACCTGTCTTATTTGCACCGTCGGTGGTTCGCATCAGCCCATCGTTCAAGCCATCTGTGAAATTAAGCCGGATTTTGTGCTGTTTGTTTGTTCTGAAGACGATGCCGAAACCGGCAATAAAGGCAGCAGTGTTGCCATCAACGGTAAAGGTAAGCTGCTGAAAAGTCGTTTTGATCTGGCAAAGCCTGACCTGCCCAATATTCCCACTCAGACCAGGCTGGCAGTAGAAAGCTATGAAATACTTAAAATACCCAGTGACGACCTGGATAGCTGTTACCTTAAAATCAACCAGAAAGTTGATGAACTCACAACGATAAATCAATATCAACTCATTGTCGATTACACTGGTGGTACCAAAACCATGTCCTCCGCACTGGTGTTGTGTGCTATTGACAGAGAATTGCAACTGAATCTAATTGTTGGTACACGCGCCAACCATATCAAGGTTAGCGATGGCAGCGAACAAAGCATGACACCAGATATAAAACACATCCGCTATCAGCGGCAACTCACACAGCTTACCTACCTATGGCAGACTGGCGCTTATCATCAGGCCGCTGTTCAGGCTAAATTGATTCCACTTGCCCAGCACAATATGAGTAGTCGCAATACCTTTATTCAGCTCAGCAAAGCCTTCGCCGCCTGGGATCGCTTCGACCATGCCTCCGCTTGGGACATACTCAAAAACCACAAAAACCGCCTAATGCCCTTATTTGGTGAGCACATTAAAGTGCTAGGTTATTTAGTACGCCCCGCCAACACGGATTATAGGTTACAGGCTATCCCCTGGAAATTACTCGACCTATGGAATAACATTCAGCGCAAGGCACAACAGGGCTATTACGACGATGCCGTTGCCCGGCTTTATCGCCTGCTTGAATGGACTGCACAATGGATTATAGAAGATCAGAAAGGCTACAGAACCGCTGATCTGCCGCGTGAAGACATTCCTGACAACATTATTCTTAGCCAGAATAATAGCGGTAAATGGCAAGCTGGATTAATTGCGAGCTGGCATATCGCTGGCTGGACAGGTCTGCCTGATGTGAAAACCTTCATGGAAAAACAGTTTTCCACAATGTATGACAAAATACAAAAGCGTAATCAGTCGATACTGGCACATGGTTTTGACCCCATCGATCAGACGACCTTTACCGACATTAACGACTGGGCAAAGCAATATTTTCTACCGCTATTACTCAAACTGGCAAATAAAAAACCCTATAAAATAAATATCCACCCTGAAAAGTTCCAGCTGCCGGATAGTTATCCAAAGGAATTTATTGACCAGGTTCCTGTCTGAGAACAGGTGTCGTAGTGAGACGCAATAATCACCCCGGAAGAAAAATATTTTATAAATAAATCTGGCAAGCTTGCCAACGCTGAAAATTATCTCCTATTCCTTAATATGTTGACAAACATTGGTAAAGATACATAGAAGAAAGGCAGATAAATATGTTACAAAGAAAACTGCATCTGGCTGCCTACGATGTCAGCAGCCCAACCCGACTAAGAAAAGTGCTAAATGTCGTTAAAGACTATGCCACTGGTGGGCAGAAATCTGCCTACGAATGCTACCTGACCCAAAAAGAAGTCAAACAATTATTACATCGTGTCGCCAGTACGTTGAATCCTGATGAGGATCGCTTTAGCTGTGTTGAACTAAAACAAAGTAAAGCCACGCGCGTACTCGGCAAGGCAATCAAACCAGTTAATAAGGGATATTTTTATATTGCATAGAGGTTGGAGAAATGGGTACACTTTTTATCGACAATAAAATGCTGCAATTAACGCAACAAGGGCAATGTGTAAAGATAAAACAGAGAGAGCAGGCAGCGAAAACTGTACCGTTTAGGCAAATAAAAAGAGTGGTTATCAATAGCAATATAAACATCGAATCACGTCTGTTGCGTAACCTGGCACAGCAGAACATCAGTGTAATCTTTATCAATCCGCGCAAGCCAGAGCAATACGGACAACTCTATGGTGCAGGGCATAACGATGCTAGCCGTCGCATACACCAAATGAAGGCAAGTGAGAATACGCAATGCTGCAGGGTGATAGCCCATGAACTGGTGCAGAAAAAAATTAACGGGCAAAGAAAATTATTACGTGACATGATAATAAAGAGGCCGCAGCATCGGTTTGCCTTAAATAAGGCAGCAAAATCACTCAGGCAGGCACTCAATCGCCTACAACAGGAAGCGGCCTTGTCTATTGACAGCTTGCGAGGTATAGAAGGTTCTTCGGCAGCCGTCTATTTTGCGGCATTTGGCACATTATTTGCTGAATCACTGGAATTTAATGGCCGTAATCGGCGACCGCCAAAAGATCCGGTCAATGCGCTATTATCACTTAGTTATACCCTTGCAGACAGCCTTGCCGGGTATCACAGCCAAATTTCTGGTTATGATCCAATGATTGGTTTTTACCATAAACTTTCGTGGTCACGACATTCGTTATCTTCCGATCTGATTGAACCTGCGCGACCTGTTATAGATGGCTGGATAATTCAACTATTTAATCAACGCATACTGCGTAAAGAAAATTTTACTCAACAAAATGGAGGTTGCTATCTGGATAAAGCTGGCCGTGAAAAATTCTTTATTTACTGGGAAATGGAAATGAAAAAGCCGGTAATGAAAATAATCGAAAAAACCCTGAAGAAAATAAGCAAGAAAATCCAGGCTATATAAAGACAAAACTAAATGAATGAATTATTACCACAAACACTGTACCTAAAGGGCAGCTCAGGTACAAAAATTGTTAAAGACGGGCCAGCTTTAAGAATTAAAACACGGAAAAATTCAGATCAACTAATCCCTTTTAGAAGAATCGAAAGGATCCATAGTTTTGGTAATGTGCAATGGCAAATGGAGGCCCTGCTGGGTTGTGCCGACAATCAGATACAAATTCTATTTTGTCGACAGAACGGAGAATTGCGCGCTAGTCTGCACACTGAAACAGGGCTGGACTATATAATAAACATGCCAGAGCATCTGGGAAAATGTCTGGATAGCACGGAAGGTGCGGCGATACTAAAACGCTGGCTCATTCTGCAACAGCAGCAATCCAGGTATAAATGTATTCATCAAGTGCGCCAGAATTTCAGCCAGGCGCTGTATAAATCTTTTGAACAGTTAGTACATCACCTGGTGATGCCGTATCTGAAACAACCGGAGTGGAAAAAATGTCAGCAACTTATGATGGCGCATATTCGTTGTGATATATGCCATAAATTATCACAACAGGGAATACAAACTGACATGCCGTTTTTGAAATTACACCATATACAGTTGCTCAACGAAATTTCTATATCGGTGGAAGCTGAATTATTACCGTCATTATTACAACAGGTTAGAAAACTGAAAAAAATAAGGGAGCGTAAAATGTCAAAAAATATTGATATTTTCAGGCAGGTAGTTGGATGGCATCAGCAGTTATGCCATGAGATAACAGAACAATGTGACAATTATATTCTACACCTGCATCGTCTATTACTGGAAACTTACAATGCCAACGAATACCGTTAAAAACTGGTTATTATGCTACGATATAGCCAATCCACGGCGACTCGCAAGCGTACATCGGTATGTGAAAAATATCGCCATACCTTTACAATACTCGGTGTTTCAATTGACTGCAAATAACA
>VAOX01012866.1_pt1 | contig 13332 bp, 8 predicted proteins | sample 3393891 | NCBI WGS metagenome assembly VAOX01 (sample SAMN08290429, study PRJNA428436) | hydrothermal vent metagenome | isolation source: Deep-sea hydrothermal vent chimney | place: Indian Ocean: Southwest Indian Ridge | depth 2822 m m | reverse complement strand
TGTGCATAATCAACGCCATAGCTTTCAAGTAAACTTAAGGTGTCATTATTTTCAACAAATTCGGCAATGGTTTTTTTACCAAGGGCGTGTGCTATTTGATTCATTGATTGGACCATGGCTTGGTCAACATGGGTTTTGTGTAAGGCTTGAACGAAGCTGCCGTCTATTTTTAATATGTCGACGGGAAGGTTTTTTAAATAATTAAATGAACTAAAACCTGATCCAAAATCATCCAATGCAAATTTGCAACCTAAATCTTTTAGTTTATAAATGAAGGTGGTCGCGGAGCTCAGGTTTTCAATAGCCTGAGTTTCTGTTATTTCAAATGTTAACAATTGTGGATCTAAGCCTGTTTCATTTAACAAGTTTCCAATTAACGGTAATAATTCTTGATCTTCAAATGCGCGTCCCGAAAGGTTGATAGCAAACCGTGTGTAGTGTCCGGCGTTATTGAGTTCGGAGAGAGTGAGGATGGCATTACGCACAGTCCAGCGATCGACCTGGTGGATTAAGCCAAAGCGTTCAGCTGCAGGAATAAAGCCGCCAGGTAGAATCATACCGCCATCACTGAGTGGAATTCGTAGTAAGACTTCATAGTCTTCAACATTTTTATCCGCGATAGAATAAATTGGTTGATACATTAATTTAAATTTATCGTTTTCATAGGCATCACGAACTCGAGCCGCCCAGCCCATGTCTTCTGACATGCCCATTTTTGCTTCATCGCGTTTATTTGAAATGTGGACACAATTTCTGCCTTGGGTTTTTGCTACATTACAGGCTAAATCGGCTCGCGATAACGCATCATCAGGTGATGTTATATTATTATCAATGATCGATAACCCAATACTGCAAGTGACATTATAGGCTTTACCTTTTTGATAAAATCGATATTGATCAAATAAGTTTCGTAAATTTTCTGCAACCGATTCGGCTTTTTTGGGGGCTATATTATAGAGTAAGATAGTAAATTCATCCCCTCCAAAACGTGCCAATAAATCGCCATCACGGGTGTGTTTTTGTAATAAATTAGTACATTCAATTAATAAGGTATCACCGGCTGCGTGTCCTAAAGTATCATTGATGTATTTAAATTGATCTAAGTCAATGTACAGTAATGCGCATTCCATGCCGCTTCGAGCTACGCGGGCAATCACGCGGGTGAGCTCTTGATGGAAGTAACGTCGATTTAATAATCCGGTCAAGGTATCGTGCTGGCTTTGGTACGTGAGTTCGTTTTCAAATGCTTTTTGGTCGGTAATATCACGTGCAGTGCCCGTGATTGATACGATATTATCTAACTCATCATAAACGGGTTTGGCGTTAAAGCTAATGTGGCGTTGGGTGCCGTCCTTGTGTTTTAAAAGTGTTTCGTATTGGACAAGTTCATCGCCTAATAATAATCGTTTGAGTGCGCGTTTATCTTGTGATAATGCTATCGGTGCTTGAAATCTTCTGAAGTTTTGACCAATCATTTCTTTAATTTCGTAACCGTAAATACGCGTTACGGCATTATTTAAGTACGTCCAATCTCCGTCGGTATTCATACTCCAGACTAAATCGTGTGCGGTTTCTACTAAGGTGCGATAGCGATCTTCTGCATGTTGTAACAAGGTTTCAGCAGCTTTACGTTTTGAAATGTCATGTACCAAATAGGCGTAACCTATTTTATCGTTCATTAACAGCTTACTAATACTAATGTTGACGGGAATTGAGGAGCCATCATTGCAAATTGCTTCAGATTCAATTTTATCTTTGATGACCGTGGGTTCACCGTGGGTGTTAATAACAAAGGGTAATAAGGTGGCGATAGTGTATTGCTTAATTTCTTCTTTTGAATAAGCAAATATTTTTTCAGCCGAGGGATTGTACATGACTATTTTACCTTCATCATCTGACACGATAATGGCTTCAGCAGCATGGTTGAAAATGGCCTGAACATACGATTCTTGCTCATTAATTCGGGTAAATAAATGCCCGAGGGTTTGCATTAATAGGCCTATTTCATCAGTAGAGTGCGGAATGAGATTTTTGGCAAGGTGTGCATGGCTAGGCGAGCCATCAGCAAAAAAGGCCAAATCAACCGGTAATAATGCCGATTTCAAACTGTTAATCGCAATTAATGTACTAATTAATGCTGAACAACTGATTAATGCCCATATAATGATGGCTTCTGCTGATACGGTATTGATGCCCCAGGAATAGTAGCCGAGGATAATGGTTGAAATGAGTAATGGTACGTAAGCGCCAACTAACATCATCTTGCTTTTCAAACTGACTTGTACGTTTTTTAAACCAATATGCTGGGATACTTTACCGATTACCGTTAGCGACAGTAGATAACCGGGCAATGCTACCGTGATAGCGACAATCAACATAAATAAAGTAATTTGTAAGGTTTCCCATGAGATAATATAGGATAATTGTTGGCCTCGTGATGCTTGATAGCTTAGTGGCAAAAGGAGTATAAAGGGAAAACTAAAGCCCCAGTATTGACGGCTAAATCGAGATAAGTGGTGATGGATAGGGTCGGTTATACTGTTGTGTGTACTTGTTGTTGAATGGCGAGAAGTCACTCCAGAAGAATTTTCTGGAATTTTGTCGGTCGTCGCACAAGGCTTAAGTTGCAGCAATTGTTTTACGGGTGACAAATAGTGGTTAAAATAGTAAACACTGAATCCGAGTATACTAATGGTTGTTAGTAGTAACAGCAGTATTGAATTTAGTTCGAGCATAACTTCAATACTAATAACACCAAGAGTTAAGCCTACAGCAAAACTGGTAGCTGGAATGAGTGAATAACTAATTGCAATAATTGCAGTTAATTGTTTTTGGATTTTTTCCAAGACGGTGTGCTCTATAGTTTTTAATAAGGTTGTTAGGTCGTTATTGTATTTATTTCACTATGTGTATTGCGCCGAATAGTTATGCTTTGAATAACGGGTAGCGCTTGATAGTGTGGATCAAGCATGGCAGATAATATTGAGTAGATCCATGGGATATAACATAATATTTTGTAAATTATTAACGTTATTTCAATGCACTTAGCGCATGTTGTTCAACAGAAATATAAAAACATTCGCTATAAATATGATAAATAAAGAATAAAAAAATTTCGAAATTAATTTAAAAACTTCCATCAATTTCCAGAAAAATAAGGTGTGAAAATGAAAAGACGTGATTTTATAAAAGGCGCGACAGTCGGTGGCGTAGTAGCGGGCTCGGCGTTATTAGGTGCGTGTAATAATAAAGAAACCAGTAGCAGTACAAATGGCACAACTACATCGTCAAATAAAACCCATAATTGGAAAATGGTAACGACCTGGCCAAAGGGTTTTCCTGGTTTAGGAACGGGTGCCGATAACTTAGCAGCATTGATTACGGAAATGAGTGGCGGTCGAATAAAGGTAAAAGTCTATGGAGCCAAAGAATTAGTACCGGCTTTTGAAGTGTTTGACGCAGTGTCCAATGGTACCGCCGAGATTGGTCATGGTGGTGCGTATTATTGGAAAGGTAAAATCGAAGCAGCACAATTTTTTTCAACCGTGCCATTTGGATTAAATGCACAAGAAATGAATGGTTGGTTGTACTACGGTGGAGGCTTAAAACTGTGGCAAGAACTGTATGCGCCGTTTAATTTAGTGCCGTTTGCTGCGGGTAATACTGGCACTCAGATGGGAGGGTGGTTTAATAAAGAAATCAATTCGGTAGACGATTTAGCCGGTTTAAAAATGCGTATACCAGGACTCGGTGGAGAAGTTTTAAAACGCATTGGTGGGACACCAGTGACATTACCCGGTGGTGAAATTTACACTTCGTTACAATCCGGTGCGATTGATGCGACTGAATGGGTTGGGCCTTATAATGACTTGGCTTTTGGTTTTTATAAAATTGCAAAATTTTATTATTATCCTGGCTGGCATGAACCGGGTACTACTTTAGAGGCCATCGTTAATAAACAAGCGTTAGAAGCGTTACCCGATGATCTTCAATCGATTGTTAGAAATGCGTGTAAGGTTGTTAATTTGGATATGTTAGCAGAGTATACCGCGAGAAATAATGAAGCCTTGGATAAATTGGTTAACAAGCATAAAGTGAAGTTGCTGGCTTATCCTAAAGAAGTGTTAAACGAGTTACGCAATATATCCGATGAAGTAATTCAAGATATTGCAAAAAACAGTAAGGTCAACCAGACAATATACGATTCTTTTGTGAGTTTCCGTGATCAAGTTACTCAGTGGCATAAAGTATCGGAACAAGCTTATTTAAATGCACGTAGTAGTTAAGCGACTTAAGCAGATTGTATTTTGTTATTTTGCAAATGGAATTTGGGGTACACAGTATGGATATTAATTGGCGTTTAATCTGGAGTTTAATTCTTTATATGTTCGTTGCGAATAACGTAGTCGCACAAAGCAATGAAGAGTTAGACGTTGTTAATTCGAGTACCGGTAGTAGTAACGTATCGCATACATCGCGAGCAGTTAAATATGCACAACTCGGTTATAACGCCTCGATTAATGGTCAGTGGCATCAGGCTCGACAAGGTTGGGAAAAAGCAGTAGAACATCTTGATTTGAGTAATGCTTCTGATCGTAATCGAGCAGTGTTTTATTATGAATACGGTCATGCTGCAGGTATAACGTGTGAGTTTGAGGTTGCCGAAGAATTTATAGAAAAATCCTACCAACTTGAAAAAGCATTTAATGGACCGTATGTGTTAACCCTGGTTGAAATGTTTCGACTTTACTTTGATCAACAACAATACAAAATGGCGAGTATCTATTTTGAAGCGGCGCTACCAAATTTAAAAGCGGCACATGCCGATGAAACAACACCAACACGTTATATCAATTTACTTGATGAGTACGCCAAAACCTTAATTCAAATTGGAAAACCGCAATTAGCCATTCAAATACGTCGGCAATCTTCAGAAATTAAATCACGTTTTGAAATGGTTGATGAGGTTGATCCACGGATACGTTATGGCTCGCGCTGTAATGATTCAAGACATGATTTAGTTGAAACTCAAATACCTGTTGAATCGGTGAGTAATCGAATTAGTAAAATTCGTGATATTTTGCGAAAAATGAATAGTATTAAATAATGTTGTTATTGTTGTGTTTAATAACGTTACTGGGCTTTTCCTCGTAATATTTCGGTTACTTCAAAAGTATCCGCTGAAAACGCGTCTTTTAAAATTGGCACGGCATTGTCAGGTTGTGCAACACCACACATAAAAACATCAAATGCAGCATAATTCCGTTCTGGCCAGGTATGAACGCTGATATGAGATTCAGCCAATACGGCAACTCCGGATATGCCACCACTTGAACTAAATTGATGTAAGTGTATATGCAGTAAGGTGGCATGACAGGCGGCAGTGCAATCACGCAAGGTTTGTTCGATATAGCTTAAATTCGTTAAGTTTTTGGCACCCCATAAATCAATCAGCAAGTGTGTTCCAGCATAATGGACACCCTCTTTCACAATAAAATAGTCTTTTTCGGGCGTGATTATGGTCTCGTCTTTAGCTTGCATGACTTTTTCCAAACTTATTCCAGTTAAATTTTACGGTTTTTAATTAGCCTAGCTTGATATTCTATAGTAGATACGATCAAGAACACACAAATAATGTCGAATTTCATGTTTATTAGTTTTAAACACGTAAATTTATCAAGAATTTCGGCTATTTGCCGAAAATTAAATAAGGTCTCTATTTTATCGCTTGTGAAATTAAGCCATTAATTGAGCGACGATATTTCAAAAAATTATGTGGTTAAGACACTATGAGTAAACTATTTAAATTGGCTGTTTTTGACAAATACATTCACCGGAAACTGGCGTTTCTGTCGATTGGAAAAAAACTCGATGTTGGTTTTAACGCTATTTTGTCTTTTATGGCCGGTATCGTGGTAGTGGCTGTGATCGGATTGTTATTGGTCTTAAATAATATTAATTCAATTATTGATGAACACCAACCAACCGTGCTTGCAGCGGAAAAACTGGATAAATACATAAAAGAAGCATCCGGCTCACTGGGATTTTTTTTACTGGGTAAGGATGATATTCATAAAGCCAGCTATGAAGAAGCCCTGGAATTAGTTGAGACAACCTTGGTTGAGTTAAAACAACTTGAACCGATTCAAGAGGATAGACTATCACTCGACTTGGTAAAAGCAATTGAAGGAGATATTACTAAGTTCAAGAGTTTTGAAAGTAAATTTTATGAGTTTGCGTCAATGGATGCGGCTAACTTTCCGGGTATTATGTATGCATCACGTAATATGAATCCTCTCAGTCAAGAAATGATTTCGAATCTTAATAATATAATTTATACCGAAATAGATGAACCGGCAACACCGGCTCGTAAGAAACTATTATTTGCAGTCGAAAAGTTACGCTATAACTGGTTAAATGTAATGAATAGTATTCGCGCTTATTTGGCCGATCGCGCTGACGAGACGGAACAAAACTTGAGACAGTATCAAGAAGAAACGTTGAAAAATATTGAAGTAATTAAAAAAATACCTGAAAATGATGCCGTTGGCTTGGTGTTTGATCAGGAAGATAATTTTGAACAAATCGAAAGTTTAAGTAAACAATTTTTTGTTCATATTGAAGAATTTATTAAAATACATAAAAGCGACGAATGGCGGCAAGATTCTTATTTAATGCGTACCGAGGTAGCACCGTTATTAGAAAGCATCAATAGCAAATTAAGTTTACTCGAAGAGAGTGCCCAACTCAAAATTGATAATGCCAATGCGTATCTGGTGGGTGAAGTGACAGCGATTATATTTATCGCGCTGCTGTTGTTAGCGGCAGCATTTATTGCCGCAAAAGTGATTTCCAGCCAAATTATTAGCTCGGTTGTGGAGCCGTTGAATTCGGCTGTTGAAGCCACTGGCCGTATTGCAGCAGGCGACCTAACCGTAACATTAGCAGAAACGTCTGAAGATGAAATAGGCCAATTAATTAGCTCACTTAATATGATGTCAGTTAACCTCGCCGCGTTAGTATCGAATGTAAAAAAATCTGGCATACAAGTAACCTCGTCATCAACCGAAATATCGGCAACGGCAAAACAACAAGAAGCAACTGTAACCGAACAAGCCGCCACTGCTAACGAAATAGCAACTACCGCTACTGAAATAGCCGCGACGGTACAAGAATTGGTACTAACCATGGATGAAGTCACCGGCGTGACAGAAACGACTGCAAATGCTGCCGCGAATAGTCAATCGGCGCTGAGTACCATGGAACAAACCATGCACAATATGATGGATGCAACCGCTGGAATTGGCTCAAAACTATCGGTGCTGAGTGAAAAGGCATCCAATATTAATAGTGTTGTGACGACGATTACCAAGGTTGCCGATCAAACCAATTTATTATCACTCAATGCCGCGATAGAAGCCGAAAAGGCGGGCGAGTATGGAGTGGGGTTTTCTGTTGTTGCTACCGAAATTCGACGGCTCGCGGATCAAACGGCGGTTGCAACCTGGGATATTGAGCAAATGGTAAAAGAAATGCAAAGCGCGGTTGCCGCCGGTGTTATGGGCATGGATAAGTTCACCGAAGAAGTTCGAGTAGGGGTTGATGATGTACGACAAGTTGGCGCACAGTTAGCCAATATTATAGAACAAGTTCAAGCACTCTTACCCCGTTTTGAAGAAGTTCATATTGGAATGCAAAACCAAGCGCAAGGTGCGAAACAAATTAATGAATCGATAGCGCAATTAAGTGATGGCTCTCACCAGTCAGCAGAATCATTACGCCAATCAAATCGTTCGATCACAATACTGCATAATGCGGCAAGTTCATTACAGGAAGGCGTTTCAAAATTTAAGCTAAAAGAAACTGAACACGTGGCAAGATAATAGAATGTTATTACTGTCTTTTCATGTTGCTGAACATCAGTTTGCAATTGCGGCAAAGCAAATTATAGAAGTTTTACCGCTAACCAGTTTTAAACCGATATCACGGGCACCAAACTATATAACGGGTTTGCTCGACTATCGCGGAAAACCGGTACCTATCATTAATTTATGTGAGCTGAATAGTAACAAAGATTATAACAGGGTCTTAAGTAGCCGGATTATATTAGTTAATTATACGGCTAAAAATAGAAAAATTTATCCATTAGGGTTCATAGCCGAGAAAGTAACTGAAACTTTTGATATACCAAAGCAAGATTTTGTAGCTCTGGGTATTAGTTCTGAAGATACTGCGTATCTTGGTGGGGTTAGCCAACACGATGGCAAGCTAATTCAATACGTAGAAATTAACGGTTTATTGACCGAAGAACTACAGTTAATGTTATTTAATGATAGCGATAATAGTAATGTCGCCAATAGTAAAACCAAATGAGTTTACCGATAATCGAAAATATATTATACAAGGCCATGGGGTTAAATACTGCATCAATTGGTTCATCTAGTGTGATGAGAGCGGTTGAGCAGCGTATGTCTGAATGTCACATCAATAACATTGATAACTATACCGCAGAAATAGTCCGAAACAAAAATGAGCTACAAGAGTTAATTGAAGAGGTGGTGGTCGCAGAAACTTGGTTTTTTCGTGATACTCGGCCTTTTGAAATGCTCACTCGATATGTCAAAAATGAATGGTTGCTTAACGAAAAAGACAAACCCATCCGAATTTTAAGCCTACCGTGTGCCACCGGTGAAGAGCCCTATTCGATTGCGATAACGTTGATTGAGGCAGGGCTTATGCCATCGATGTTACGAATTGATGCCTTTGATATTAGTGAGAGAAACATTAAACGCTGTAAAACAGCACGTTATCGTGAGCACTCATTTCGAGCGGTTGATCCTTATTTACGTGATCGCTTTTTTAATTTAGACAATGATAATTATTATCCTGACATTTTAATTAAGGCAATGGTTAATTTTGAGGTGGCGAGCATTCTTGATCCAGTCTTTATACGTACTCAAATTCCGTACGATGTGGTTTTTTGTCGAAACCTTTTAATTTATTTTGATCGTGCAACTCAAAATAATGCAAAAGAAATGCTCGGTAAATTGTTAAACCCAAACGGATTATTGTTTGTTGGACATGCCGAGACGAGTATCTTTACAAATGATTGGCATTTATCGCAACGTTATCAAAAATCATTTATTGTGCGTAAAATAGCCGATGGTCCCCAGGTTAAAAAACGCATTAAAAATACCACGGCTAAGTTGGGCTCAAGTGGACGTCCACTCGATAATATTGGGCTTAAAACAGCGAGTAACAAACCTGCTGTGATAAGCTCGCTAAGGCACAAATCATCAACGAATGAGAATAGCCTGATATCATTAAAATCAAGCAAACAGCGTGAGTTGCCATCGATAAATCAATTGTCTAAAGCAAAAGAATTTGCGGACTGTGGTCGTTTGGTTGAAGCTGAAACTATTTGTGTATCCTATCTGGAAGATAACAAACACGATAAAGAGGTATATTATTTACTCGCCATTATTCAACTCGCTTTAGGTGATGAACAAAAATCATTACAGTATTTTAAAAGTGTAATTTACCTTGACCCTAAACATTATGATTCACTCATGTATTTATCAACTTTATTAGGCGAAGAAGGTGATGAGATAGGTGCTACGCGTTTTCGTGAACGCGCTAGTCGTATTAAAGCGCGCATAGCATACCAAGGAAATAGGGTATGACTGAGACAACAAAAAATATACCGGTCAAAATTGACGATTGTTGGAATACTATTGGGGTGTGGAGTACCGCGAAAACACGTTGTAAGTTATTAACAAAATTTATTCATTGTCGAAATTGTGATGTTTATTCCTCTGCGGGCAGAAGCATGTTGGAACGAGAATTGCCTTTTGGTTATGAGGATAATTGGGCAAAAGTATTTAGTGCGGTAAAGAAAGAACAACTCGTTGGTACTCAGTCAGTGACCATTTTTAGACTGGGGAAAGAGTGGATGGCATTGCAAACAAAATCGATTGAGGAAATAACCGATGTGTGTTCGGTCCATAGCATTCCTCATAAAACAACGTCGGTATTACGTGGCTTAGTGAACCTTAGAGGTCAGCTAAAAATATGTATTTCCTTAGGCCAATTAATGGAAATTGGTAAGGCAGAAAAATACTCGGGAAAAGAAACCAAAGAAAGAATTTATGAACGAATGGTTGCGGTAACGCATAATGAAAGTCAGTATGTTTTTTTAGTCAGCGAGGTCAGTGGTACTTATCAGTATCATCCAAAAGAATTAAAATTACCGCCAGCAACGTTGTCACAAGCATCGGGTACTTATACCACAGGAATTTTAAAATGGAATGAACATGATGTGGCGTGTTTAGATGCCGAGCTGTTATTTTACAGTATGGAAAAGAAACTGGCATGAGCAATTCGCGTCAAACAAATCCAATGTTGGATCTTTTTTGCAGTGAAGCACAGGATAAATTGTCGCTATTAAGTGACAGTATTTTAAGCTTGTCGGCAGAGCAAACTAATCAGGATGAAATTAAGTCATCAGATTTTGCAATAGCCTCGGTAAAAGGCGCGGCTAAAATCGCATCATTAGAACAAGTGTTTGAACTTTCAAAAGCAATGGAAGGTGTTTTAGCTGCAACGGCTAAAAATAAAATATTGTTTAGCGATAATATTTTATCTGCTTTAATGTTAGGTATTAATTTAATATCGGATCTTATTATTGCTTCTGAAACTGATTTAACACTATGGTTGGACACTCATGGTGCTGTATTTGTTGAAGTGACCACGAAATTACTAACTCTAATTTCAAGTGGCAATGAAATAATAGCAGAAACGACAAAACCAAAAAAGGAAAATCCGAAATCTAATCCTAATTCCAAAACTAAAAATAAAACCAAAGCTAAGCCAGAAAAAACTGCTGTTACGGAGACTTTGGCGGATGTTTCGATGTTGGAATTGTTTAGGATGGAGTCTGAATCACAAACTGAAAAATTAAGCATGGGCCTAATGGAATTAGAAAGCAGCCCTGATAACGCCGAGTTACTCGAGTCTTTAATGCGTGCAGCACATTCGCTTAAAGGGGCTGCGCGGATGGTTGGACTTGAGAGCTTGGTTACGGTGTCGCACATTATGGAAGATGTTTTTGTAGCCGCACAAAATGGGAAGTTTATTATAGATCCTGACGATATGGATATCTTACTTGCTAGTGTTGATATGTTGTCAAACATGGCTAAGGCAACTTCAGAAAATTACGATCAATGGTTAAATGCGCATTTAGAGCAATTGGATGAATTGCAGTCAGCATTGGATAATATCCTGCAACAAAAACCCAGAAAAAAATTATCTTATATTAAGAATATTAGTGAAAGTAATGTAGTTGATGGTGCTATTGAAGGTGTTAGTTCAACTGAAATAGATAATGAGTCATTTAAATCTAGTAATATTAAAAGAGATGTTAATTTAGCGGATAATGTTGTTAGGGTAAGTGCGGAGAGTTTAAATCGATTGCAAGGTTTGGCTGGAGAGGCGTTAGTCGAGTCACGTTGGTTGGGTTCGTATGCAGAGTCACTATTGCTTGTAAAAAAACGCCAAGTCGAACTTGTTATTCTAATCGATCAACTTAGAGAAAAACTATTTGATGCTAAGGCAAATGAAGTGATTACTGATGTTGTTCACGATGTTCAAGGTAAAGCCAATGAGTGCCGAGAGCTATTAACAAGCAGTTTATCCAATTTGGAATCATTTGATCGACGCTCGAGTAATCTTTCTAGTCGATTACACCGAGATGTCTTACAAGCACGCATGAGACCATTCTCCGATGGTGTTCGTGGATTTCAACGTTTGGTTCGTGAGTTATCTAGGGCATTGAATAAAGACATAAAGCTGGATATTCAAGGCATGAACACCCAGGTTGATCGCGATATTTTGGATAAGTTACAGGCACCATTAAATCATATGATTAGAAATGCTGTTGATCATGGCATTGAAACACCAGAAGAAAGACTGGCCGTCGGTAAACCGGCCCAAGGAAAAATTCGTTTAGAAGCGATGCACACAGCGGGTATGTTATCCATTGTAGTTGAGGACGATGGCCGTGGAATCGATCTTGGTGCGTTACGCGAAAAAATTGTATCAAAGAAAATGGTTAATGAAAAAATGGCCGACAGTTTGTCAGAACACGAGTTATTGGACTTTATGTTTTTACCCAATTTTTCAACTCGAGACGATGTGACTGAAATATCAGGAAGGGGTGTTGGCCTTGATGTGGTGCATAAAGTGGTGCAAGAATTACGTGGACAAATACGTTCTAGCACTGAATTGGGTAAAGGCATTCGATTTCAATACCAGTTACCATTAACGCTTTCTGTTATAAGAGCTTTGGTGGTTAATATTGACGATGAACCCTTTGCTTTTCCTTTAGCTCGAATTGACCAAACAATTAAAATTGATAAACGTTCAATCGAAACAATGGAAGGGCGACAATATTTCACCTACGGTAATCAACACATTGGCTTGATATCCGCACATCAAATTTTAGAAAAAAAATCTGATGCTAGTGTATCTGATGAGATATCAATTGTAGTGCTTAGTGATAGACTTCATAAATACGGTGTGGTGGTAGATGAGTTTTTGGGTGAACGAAATTTAGTAGTTCATACTTTAGATCCACGCTTAGGAAAAATTCAAGATATTAGTTCTGCATCGTTAACGGAAAATGGTGAACCACTGTTGATTTTTGATGTTGATGATTTGTTTCGTTCAATCGATCTTATTCTTTCTGGTGGTAGACTGAATCATCTATCGAGTGATAACGAACAAGAAAAAAACATCACTAAAAATAAACGGGTTTTGGTTGTGGATGATTCTATTACTGTACGTGAAGTTGAGCGGAACCTATTACAAAGCAGTGGTTATTTAGTTGAAGTTGCAGTTGACGGTATGGATGGCTGGAATGCGGCACGCACTAATCATTATGATTTGATCGTGAGTGATATTGATATGCCGCGAATGAATGGTTTTGAATTTGTCAGCATGCTAAAAGGTGATGAACGGTTAAAGTCGGTTCCGGTTATTATTGTATCGTATAAAGACCGAGAGGAAGATCGATTACGTGGTTTGGAAGTGGGCGCAGATTATTATTTAACAAAAGGCAGTTTCCATGATGACAGCTTAATTGAAGCTGTTATTGACCTAATCGGTGAGCCTTAAAATGAAAATAGCCATTGCAAATGATGATCCTATCGCCACTGATTTATTGGAATACATCGTGACTTCTACTCCCGAGCATGAGGTTATTTGGGCCGCAGTCGATGGTGCTCAAGCCGTTAGTTTGGCTCTTGATAATACGCCGGACTTAATTTTAATGGA
>VAOX01064390.1_pt1 | contig 13339 bp, 15 predicted proteins | sample 3393891 | NCBI WGS metagenome assembly VAOX01 (sample SAMN08290429, study PRJNA428436) | hydrothermal vent metagenome | isolation source: Deep-sea hydrothermal vent chimney | place: Indian Ocean: Southwest Indian Ridge | depth 2822 m m | reverse complement strand
TAATTACTTTATAGGTCCGGCTGTAATTAATGCGATTCTACCCTCTGAAATAATAGAATGGCCAGGATGTTATTACCCTTTATTGAATACCGAGAATTTGAGTAAGTTGGATTAAGATGTACCAACTAACGGCGCGATTGCGCAAGGTTAGTTAATAGATGAAATCAACACAGTTAAATAGTAATGGTTTAGGTGTAAATAGGGTAGTAGATGATGGTCAAGGAATAGGTACACATACCCCGTACCATGCATTATGTGACTATGCTGGCAGGGAGGCAATGATTGCCGGGTTCGGGGAGCAAATTACAGGATTCAAACGACCGGATATACTAACAGTATTTAATTATTTTATTAACCCAAACCAAGTAAAAACAACCTCTAGCACCGGCTCTTTTAGTATAACATCAGACAACTCTAGACTTAAACTAACAGCCGGAATATCAGGGGTAGGTTCAGCAGTAGTAGAAAGTTTGGATAATATTGTATATCGTCCGGGTTTTGACTGTTACATTGTAGTTACCGCAGCATACGGTGAGGACTTACCGGGAACTACTCAAGAGTTTGGCCCACATGATGATATAAACGGTTACGGACTCGCATTAATTGGTGGTCAATTAGCCGCTAAGCATTACCGAGGTGGTTCAGTTATATCGACCACTCTGGCTAATAATTTTAATCTAGATAAACTTGATGGAACAGGGTTAAGTGGATTTACTGTAAACCCTCAAGCTATTAATATTTATAGAATAAGCTACGGTTATTTAGGGGTTTTCCCGGTAACGTTTGAAATATATGCAGGTCATAAAATTGGGTGGGTACCGTTTCACAACATTGATGTTACTGGTATCGACAATTCCCTAATCATAGAAGACCCCTATCTCCCCATTAGATTTGATGTAACATCAGATGGAATAAATGAGATAAGTATGTTTTCAGGTTCTTGGGATGGTGGTGTAATTGCTGGTCCTATAAATAATAGGCTGTCCGATGGCTTTACAGTAGATAATTTAATCTCGGCGTTAAATGGCGGCAATGTGGTAAAACCATTGATGAGTATAAGAAATGTAGTAACTTTTAAATCTAAATTAAATAAAATAGTTACGGATTTACGTACTGTAAGTGCTTCGGTAGATGGAAATAAGCTACATTCACTCTGCTTATTTTTAAACGCAACACTTACCGATGAAAGTTTCGTTTCAGTAGATACTAGTAGTATAATGTTGGTGGACAAAGTTGCCACCGCGATAACAGGTGGTAGATTACTTAAAGTATTTAATTTAGGTAGGGTCGATTCTTTTGGTGGTGGTGTTAATTTTGATTTCGGCGAAATTAGAATTAGACCAGGTGACACACTGAGTTTTACTACGGTGACTGCGAGTAATAGCTCGGATATAAATGTAGCTCTAAATTGGAATGAATTGAAATAATGCCAATATGTAAAAAAATTCGAGGCAAAAAACGTCAAGTATGCGTAGGTGATTTAGATACAGAAATTATACTGCAGAATCGAATCATTACACCACCTACATTCGGCACTGTGGATTTCACCGAAAGCTTCACCGACACAGCGACTGTTTGGGCAATGGTAATCACGGTTGATGGTAAAACTTATTTTGATGGTGTAAGCACTGAAACCAATATAACTCACATGGTATCAATATTTTTTGACAGCACTGTGACCGCTGAAACTTGGGTACAAATAAACACTAGGCGTTTAGACATTCTCAGAGTTGAAGATTTAGACGAACGTAGCGAGTACATGAGATTAACCTGTGTTGAACGCGGGGAGGTCGCCAAATCCGCGAGTGAATTATGATGGAAATGCGCGAAGATTTTGCAAACAGGCAGGTTTATTTGACCATTGATAACCTTGACACCATGGTTAGACGTTCAATTCGTCATGGTTGGTTTCTACTGGGTAAAGATTTACAGTCTACCGCCAGTAGGGAAATACTGCGTAAACCGAAATCAGGTAGGACTTATTTCAGAGTGGATAGAATCGGTAGGCGTCGTAGGCACGTTGCATCCGCACCTGGTGAGACTCACGCGAATATGACCGGTAGGACTAGAAGGTCCCTAGGTTGGCAGGTATACGGCGTTAAATCCATGGAATTTGGTTATGGCGTTAGTTCCCCGCCTGCGCCGGACTACGCGGGGTTTCTGGAATTTGGCGGAAGGAATGAACCGCGTCCAAGTTTACAAAACGCAATTACAGCCACTAACCGAAATTCTCAACTATATTTTACTCAAAGGTTTAACCGATGAAAGCGATTGACGTAGTAAACCAATTGGCTGGTAAATTACCGCAACTTACTGATTTATTTACTACTAATGTTTCGGTTATATCACTGAGCCGCGCCGGTTCAGTTGCGACCGCTGATACTGCGGCACCGCATAATTTAGTAGTGGGACAATCGGTCTTTATTAAAGGTTCTAATTCGCCTATAACCATTACCAGCTTAACCAGAGCATTGACCGTTGGCACATTGGTGACCGATGTAGATCACGATATTACTTTAAAAAGTCAACCCACCGTGGAATTATCCGGTAGCGTTGAATCTGAATTTAATGAAATTTTTACAATTTTAAGTGTGCCCAATAGGCGTACAATTAATTTTACTATGGTAGATTCTGGACCAACCATAGCGACCGGAACACCATTATTGGTTGATGGATCGAGCGAGTTTCAGAACTGGAATGGTTTATTTAATGTCGATACTGCAGCAACAACCACCCAATTTACTTACACATTAGTAAATACACCACCTTTATTAGTTGCATCAGGTGCGATAAGTGCGGCCATAAGCCCACGGATATCTTCAGGCATATCCGATGAACGGTGTTTAGAAGCGTATACAAAACAAAGTGTTAATGACTTATGGGCATTTGTGGTACTTGGTGACGTAGTAGCGAGTAAATCCCGCGATGTTGATTCTGATGCTGTCGATAATATTCAACGTACCGAGTATTACCGACAGCAATTAGTCTACCCATTTAACGTTATTGTGATAATCCCGACATCAAATGAGCGAGCGGCTAGGGTGGCTAGGGATCAAGCAGAGGATATTTTCCCATTATTAACACAATCTTTAGCGGGGTTTGGGTTCAATTCAGGGCTAGCAGTGGGTGCCCAAAACGCAACTGTATTTGTAGACCATGGATTTGCTGCATATAATTCAGCGTTCTACGTACACAGTTATACATTCCAGCAAGTAGCTGATCTTACATTTGACGACACAATAGGGTATGATGTTGATGTTGCATTCCGCGATATCGACACAGATATTAGATTAGATATCGGGACAGAGGAAGATGCAATACAAGCAGATATCAACTTGGATGATGTAGAACTATGAGTATTTTGAGCGATTTAGGCGGTGGTATATTATCAGGTGCCGCTGATATCATCGGTAAATTCGTAGCTGATCCAAATAAAGCTGCTGAAGCTAATTTAAAATTAAAACAATTAGTTAACGCCGCTACCTCCCAAAAAGAAGAAACATTACGCACTACCATGCGAACCCGTGAACGGGTGATGGTAGCAGAACTTAATCAATCTGATAAATTCACAAAGCGCGCTCGACCTACCGTTGTCTATTTCGGATTAGTGGTCATCGCATTTAATTACTGTTTAGTCCCCTTAATCACTTTATTTATGGAAGGTGTAGAAGTCACCGTCTTTGACTTGCCCGCGGAATTTTGGGTAGCTTGGGGCGGTATTGTGGCTACATGGTCGATAGGTCGATCTGCTGAATATATCGGCAAGAATAATAAGGCTGTAAGAATAGTTACAGGTAGTAAAAAACCTAAACATGATGATTTTTGGGATGATCTAGATGGTGATTAAATACTATAAATTGAATGCAAAAATATTACAATATCCAACAGAGACATCATTGAAAATCAATTGCGACGATAATGGTGTAATCATTGATAAGTTTTGGCGTAGACGCATTGCAGACAGTGCGGTTGATAACTCTATGAGTTTACTCAAGAAAAAACCGAAAGGCCATGTGGTGACTATATGACTATATTAAGCGCTGGTGTATCTGGAAATGTTGTTAATAAACCTGCCGTTCGGGTAGATATAATTGCTGAGAGTGTTAACGCCGATTTAGGTGAAAGTAATTCTGTAGCGCCGTTACCGCCACCACCACCATTGTACCCCGATGGTGCATGGGACGTTGCTAACGCGGTTTATGATTCCAAATTATTTAACTTATCAGGATTAGACGATAGCCCACAGGATTTAGCACTCAAAGACGACGGTGTTAAATTATACGTATTGGGTAGGACAGGTAACTTAGTCCATCAATTAACTTTTGGTGTTATCGATGATGTAAGTACACTTACTGACGATAGTATAAGTTTAAATATTGGTGCGCAGGAAACCGCCGCATTAGCGCTACGATTAGGTGATGGTGGTACTAAACTATATATTGTAGGGAGCGCAGGTGATACCGTATATCAATATACATTATCAACCGCTTGGGATTTATCAACCGCCAGTTATTCTGGTAAATTTATAAGTTTAAGTAGTGAAGATGTAGCACCAGCGGGTATGCATTTTAAACCCGATGGTACTAAGTTTTTTATGCTTGGTTTTAATAATACCGCGATTTATCAATATACATTATCAACCGCGTGGGACATTTCGACCGCTACTTATGACACGGTTAGTTTTAGCTTGACTACTCAAACATCAAATCCACAATCGTATTTTATGCACCCAGAAGGGATACGGTTATATCTTTGTGCTGCTAATAATAACGGACCTGTATTTCAGTATGATTTATCTACCCCTTGGGATATTTCAACGACAGTTTATAATTCTGTTAGCTACACTATTGGTCAAGATTCAGTACCCGCTGCTATAAGTTGGAATGCTAACGGTAGTAAAATGTTTGTAATTGGTTTAGGGAATGTGGGTAGACCTATATTTCAATATGATGTATCTATTTAAAAGGAGTTTTAAAAATGGGTAATTTTGTAGCGCAACCAAGAGCAACGGTAAGTATAGTGCCCGCTTCTATTGCCGTTGAAAATACTGCGCATAAAATATTATATATAGGGCAAAAAACATCAGCCGGAACGTCTGCGGGTGGTGGTTTAGTTGAAAATATTTTAAATGACAATAGTGAAGATACACTATTCGGTATCAATTCAATGTTAGCCGGAATGGTTCGAGCCGGAAAAAAAGAAAATCAACTCACCCAAATGGATGCAATCGCGCTTGATGATGATGGTAGTGGTGTCGATGCAACCTGCACCATCGTAATTACCGGACCATCGACTGAAGCCGGTACGCTTACTGTAGTCGTAGGTTCCGAAAAGAATCATAAACTATCGGTGGCCGTAGCGAGTGGTGATAGTGCTACAGTTATCGGTGACGCAATTGTTGCCGCAATTGTTGCTGATACCAAGATTCCAGTATCAAGTGCAAATGTGACCGGTACCGTGACACTTACCGCGATCAACGCAGGTACTTTAGGAAATGATATCGGCATAAGTGTAGTGGGTGCGATTGCGGGTGTAGGGCACTCGGTTACTGTAATGACGGGTGGTGCAACTGACCCCACACTAACTAGTGTATTCGATGTAATTGGTGAGAAACGATATCAAACAATCATTTGGCCTTATGCCGCTGATACCTCAGAACTGCGAACATTACTCGATGCCCGGTTTAATGTAGTTAATAAGGTTCAAGATGGGATTGGTATTACCACTATGCAGGATACTCTGAGCAATCACACTACATTACTCGATGCTTTAAATAGTCAAAGCTTGACATATTTCTGTGATAAAATTGAATCCGAAACCAGTTATAAAGCATCATCACAATTTGAATTATCCCCAGTTAAATCTGCAATTTTTGGCGCAATTCGTGGGTTACGTTTAACCGATGGCGCAAGTATTAGTCAGTATGTGATTACTACAAATGGTCCCTTGGATGCATTCGGTGGTCCAGCATTGTCTAGTAAACCTTATTTCAATACAGCATTGCCGAATTTGCCAGTGGTTGAAACGGGAAGGGGTTTTACTGATACTGAGATAGAGACACTATTCACTAGTGGTGGTTCTATCATGGGTCAAAACCCAGCCGGTACCGCTGCTATTGTAGGCGAAGTCGTAACCACTTATAAGACTGATACCGCAGGTAATGCAGATATTAGTTTTAAGTTTATGAATTATGTGGATACGGCGAGCAACGTTCGAGAGTATTATTTTAACAATCTTAAAAAACGTTTTGCTCAATCCCGGCTAACTGAAGGTGATACTATTCGCGGTCGTGATACGGCTAACGCATTAACGATTCGATCATTTTGTGAAATGCTTTATTTAGACTTAAGCGGACCCGACTTTGTATTGCTCCAAACTGGCGAAACCGCTATAAAATTTTATAAGGATAATCTGGGAATAACCTTGGATTTAGCCATTGGTAAAGCCACAATCACTATGAAAACGCCGCTTGTAACTCAATTTAGAGAGATTCAGGCTACAATTCAAATAGCATTTAGTACTGAAGGATAAGGAGTAATATAAATGTCTACTCAATTAGCGAATGCAACGGTTACAGTAAACAACGTACAAGTGGCCGTTAAACCAAATTCTGTGGCATTCACCGAGGGTTTCGGTGAACAATCCATCACGGCTGCTTCTACTGGCGGCGGTGGCGTGGAGCAAATTTATTCTGAGAATATTGAAACTAATTTTTCTATGGTTAAGTTTGACATGCCCTCTATTATCGATAATATTGAAAATCAACGTACATGGAAAGTTAACAAAAATTTAAATGTGGTACAGATAACCGGCCAAACACCTGAAGGGGTATTGACCCGCACATTCACGCAAGCGGCGTTACTTAATGAAGTTGAAGTCGCATTAGGTGTGGACACTGTTATATCGATCGAATTTAAAGCCAATCCAGCGATATAATATAACGGGGGTTATATAAAAAATGAAAGAAGCAATATTGTACGAATTATTGGAATCATTTGAATATGCTGTAAAAGGCGAAATGCAAACGGTTAATTTTATTGAGCTAAGACCACCGACCGCTAGAAATTTAAAAGAGTGTAGCGCATTGAAGCAAGCATTCTTTCGAGCATTGCCAGATGGTGATTCTAGTGAAGTAAAAGACGACCCCGCAGATGTTGGCGATATTGCAGGTAGTGATGTTATTGCTTTAATTATGCGGTCTGAAAATGTTGAACTAAATACAGTGTTGCTTAATGCTAGACAATTATTCATATCCAATATTGGGTATATTGAAGGTGAACAAAAATTAACTGCGCCATTAGCCGATCTAATATCACTTGATGATTTGGAAAATATGACGGGTGAATATTTAATAAATTTTATACTAGCTTCCATATTGCCGAAACTGAATCAGAAATAATAAAAATATTTTGTGACTTGGTTGATTTTTTTAAAGGCGGTTTAGATTATCACAATTTATGGGACACACCTTTAAATGAAGTGTTAGAAATTATAAAAAATGCTAACAGAATTTCTAATAATCGCAGTAAATAGACACAGTATGGAAGCGGAAAAATGGCTAGCAAAATAAGTTTTACATTCATTGCTAATAACCGATTTACTAAAATTACTGATAAAATCAATCGGAGTAATACAAAGCTAAAGAATGGATTTACTAAACTAGGATCGACTGTAAAAAATACTGGTAAGCAATTTTCTGCTAGTATGAAAAACATGACATCGGGGTTAAAAGGTTTAGTAGTCGCCGCGCTTGCATTTGTTGGAGTACGCAGGGTGTTAGAAAAGGGGTCTACATTTCAAGATTCACTAGCTGACCTATCTGCGATTACCGGTGCCGCCGGTAAGGATTTAGACAAACTTTCAAAAAGTGCGTTTAATATGTCTAAAACCTTTGCGACCGGGGGTAATGAGATATTAAGTGGATTTAAACTAGTCGCCAGTGCAAAACCTGAACTGTTAGAAAATCTCGAAGCGTTACGCGCAACCACCAAACAAGTATTGATACTGAAAAATGCAGCCGGTATTGAATTAGCTGATGCCGCGAATATAACCGCGCAGGCTTTAAATATATTTGGTAAAGGTGCCGATTCCGCTGGTAAGTTTGTAAATATATTAGCAGCCGGTGCCAAGTTAGGTTCATCTGAGGTAACTGATACTGGCGAAGCAATGTTGATCGCAGGGCCAGCGGCCAGAGCTGCGGGTCTAGATTTTGGGTCGCTTAATGCCGCGATACAAGCAGTGGCAAAAGGTGGTATTAAAGGCTCTAGAGCCGGTACCGCCATTAATGCAATACTGGGTAGAATGAGGAGAGAAGGCACTGACTTTAAAAAAGTAGGTCTAGAGAAAGCATTCAAGGATATAGGCGACCGTTTAAGTTCTATAAAAGACCCAACTAAACGCGCAAAAGCTGAAGCAAAAGCATTTGGTGAAGAACATTCAAAAGTCGGTTTGGCGTTAATTACTAATTTTCGATTGCTTGGAAAATATGAAAAATCTTTGCGCGGTACAAATATCGCACAAGAACAAGCAAATATTAGGTTAAGTACATTTAGTGCAAAAAGTAGAAAATTCGGAGCCGTAATAGATAGTGTATTAATTAAAGTGTTTCTAAAGTTAGAACCATTACTAGCACGTATGGTCGATAATATGGCTAATTTCTTTGATAACATGGACGCCTCTGAAATTGATAGTTTAGCGGCATCAATTGCTGTATTAATTAAAGGGTTAGAATTTTTACTGGATGTTGGTATCGCCATTGCTGCTGTATTTAAAGGTATCGGCACGGCGATAGGTGAATTAGCAGCACAGATTGCAACACTCAATTTCGATTCTCTTATAGGGACTAGTTTTAAAGATGCCTTTAGTATTGGTGGTTCTTTCTTGGGTATTGGCAGTTCTGACAATGCGTCAAAATCTACCGGTAATTTAAACAATGCTAACTCTAATACGAATGTCAATGTAAATCTAAGGGCACCGCAAGGAACTATCGAAAGTATTAAATCAAGAACCACAGGTAAAACCCCCGGATTAAATGTCGGCGTGAATATGGCGGTAGCACAATGACCACATTAGAGCGATTATTACCGGGTAGTTATAAGGGTGTACGTTTTTTAGCCAAATCGTTTACTACCGGTGGTGGTCGAAAGACTGTCAAGCATTCGTTCCCAAACAGTGATAAACAAGTCATTGAGGATTTAGGGTTTTCCCCGCGAACATACTCGATGCAAATAAGTATTAATGACTCGGGTGGCTCCTATTTTCTGAACCGGGACCGGTTTATCGCCGTGTTAGAGGATGGTGAGATAGGTAAACTAACCCACCCATTGTATGGCGATATTGAAAATGTACGTATAAACGGGAATTATACGTTAAATGAAGATTTATCTGAACTTGGTGAAGGTAGAATCTCAGTATTGTTTGAGGTATCGCAGGGGACTGGTATACCTGAAAAGTCTGCGAATACTTTACACGCTATTGAAGCAACTGCTATTGCGGCTACTTCAGCTATAACTTTGACTTTTGCAGATGGCTATAGTACATCCACTAATTTTCCTAATAGCTACACTGATTCATTAACTAAAGTCGCTGCAGCAGGTGATGCAATATCTAATGCGTCCAATGTAGTGCAGGCATCGGCAGACAAGATTAATAAATTTACAGCGCAATTAAATCAATTTCAAAACAGTGTTACCGAACTGGTCCGGGCACCTTTGGCATTAGCCAATAGTATAAACTCATTATTTATTACTATGGCTAATTTATACCCGACGTTCGAGGCAACAGTAAAGGCGTTAGAGGATGTTTTTAATTTTGGTGATGACGATACCCCTATAATCGAAAACACCGCCTCACGAATTGAACGGGCTAGGAATCGTAATATCTTGAATGACGCCATGCAATCCCAAGCGCTCGTTAATTCATATCTGAACAGCGCGCAAATAATTTTCGGAACAGTAGGTGAAATTGATGCACGTAGTGATATTTTAGATGTTCAGTATGAGAAATTAATATTATCAAAGGGTTTAGACGATAGTGTTAAGCAACTGCTTACAGACTTACGGGTAGATGTTAAAAACTATTTTGATGATCAGAAGTTGACCGCTCAGCGTGTAATTACCGTGGATACTATTAAAACATCAGCTAGATTATTAGCTCATCAGTATTATGGTAGTTCGGAACAAGGTCAAGCACTTGCGGAATTAAATAACTCATCCGAGCCTAGCTTTTTAGAAGATGATGTCAAGGTGTTAACTGTATGATACTAGAAGTAAATGGTGTCGAATACACCCAGTTTGTCGAGGCAATAGTCGAAATTCGACTCGATGCGTTGAGTAATACATTCTCATTTACAGCCATAGGAACAGGTGATAGTCGACCACCGTTTAAGGTGGGGGATTCATGTCGAGTATTGGTAAACAATACTGTGGTAATCACCGGTAATATTGAAATTGTCGACGGTAGCTATGATTCATCAAGTCATTCAATAGTTTATAGCGGTAGAGATAAAACCGGTGATTTTGTTGATTCGTCAATTTCCGCACTATCTGACTTGACAGGTTCAATTAGTTTAAAGACAATAATTGAAAATGTACTTGGTGATATTGATTTAGATATCAACGTTATAGATAATGTTTCGCCTAAAAACTTTAACGCTGCTGAAGATGTAAGCGCACCTGAGGCTGGTGATAATGCGTTTAATTTTGTAGAACAATTGGCTAGAAAAAGGCAGGTTATTTTAACTTCTAATGCTGATGGCGATATCGTGATTGAAGATACTCCGGGGGAAAATTTAATCCATGCGGTGCAAAATGTAATTGGTGCTGGTAATAATAATGTCTTAAGTGCTTCATTTAGTTACGATCACACGGGTAGGTATAACGTTTATAAAATGAGTAGCGGGCTAAACCCATTATCATTATCAGGAAATGTAAGTACATCGGATATCGTTGATCAAAAAAGTACCATAATTGACGCCGATATTCGTAAAGGTCGGCAATTGGTGTCAATACCAGAGGGTAATTCATCCAACACTGAAGCCGATAACAGGGCGCAATGGGAATCAAGAATTAGGCGTGCGCGTGGTCAATTATATAGTTGCGTCCTACAAGGGCACACAGTACCGGGTGGTGTAGATATTTGGCGAGTAAATTCAGTCATTGGTGTTTTAGATGACTTTGCGGGGATATCTGCGGAAATGTTAATAAATAGCATCAGTTACAAACTTAATATTACTGAGGGTAGTACTACCACCCTATCATTAATTGAACAAAACGCATATAATATTCAACTGCAAGAACCGCAAACGGACGAATTAGCTGATGGATTTGCTTAAGCGAATACTTAAATGGGTTAGAATATCTAATATTGCCAGCACTTCGGGGCCGTATTCCAAGCAGCAAGTAACCTACAATGGTAAAACTGCCGATGCGATTACTGTTTCTCCTTATGGTATTTACGCCAATATACCAGTCGGGGAATTAGCACTTAGTGGCGCCGTCGGTGGTAATTCTGAAAATAGAATAATCATAGGCTGTGTTCCATCCAATGTCCCTAAGTTATCTAGTGGCGAAGTCGCCGTATATCATCCTGAAAGTGGTGCAATGATTAAACTATCTGCTGACGGCAGTATAGAAATTAAAGCCGATACCGTAACCGTAACCGCAGGTAATGCCAATTTTACCGGTGATTTAATCGTTGATGGTGACTTAGCAGTGGGCGCTACAATGCGGGATTTTCTTACCCATACTCACCTTTATTTACCTGGACCATTACCCTCGGCACCGACAGGTCCGGTGATACTACCATGACAATCCCTTCTTATGATGCTGAATTAACAACTGTTAATGGTTATTATGATTTTCAATTAAACGCTGAAGGCGATGTACAAACTAAAGATTTTTTTGATACCGCATTACTTTATAGTCTTTTTGGTGAGCGCAGAGCTACCATCTCAGAGTCACCGTTACCCGAGCGGCGTAGAGGTTGGATAGGTAATGAATCATTTGTTGACTTTGAAAATGGTTCAAAACTGTGGCTATTAAGTCAAGCAAGAATTACTCGCACTACTTTGAATTTAGTAGAAACAGCAGCACAAAATGCGTTGCAATGGTTGGTTGATGATAATTTAGCGGTTAAAGTTGAGTCTGAAGCTGTTTTAAATAATGGAATAATCAGGTTGAATATAACCATTGAACGTCAAAATTCAAAAGTGGAACGGCGATATTATGATTTATGGAATAACACAGGTGTCTAAATGCCACTAAATACACCCGAAAACGCTACGGAAATTGATCAACGTATGAAAACGGACGTACAGCGTTCGTTACCCGCAAGTAATCCATTTTTAAAAAATCATTGGTTAGGTGCAATTATAACATCGATAGCCAATAGGGTTTTCGATTTTTACGTTCAATTAAATGAAGCAATTAAGCAAACCATCATTGATACGGCTACCGGTGATAGTTTAACTCGGTGGGCTAGTATCTGGTCAATAAATCGGTTAGCGGCCACACCTGCTATTGGAAATATTGCCGCAACCGGAACAGCCACAACCGCGATACCATTAGGAACGACATACAGTAGTAGTGATGGGTTACTTTACGATTCTACCGCTATAGCAACCGTGGTGGCTCAAGTGCTAGCAGTTACCAGTATAACTAGGTCTGGAACCGTGGCGACCGCAACCACTGATAACCCTCATGGTTTATCATCAGCAATAACACCTACAATCGCAGGTGCCGCTGAAATCGATTACAATGTGACTAATGCGGTTATACAGGTAACGGGTTTAAGTACATTTACCTACACTGTAGCCAGCTCGCCATCTACCCCCGCTACTGGTACGATAACAGCAGCAGCTACGTTTGTTACTGTTCCGGTTCAGTGCGTCGACTTTGGGGCCAATACGAATCAATCTCTTGATACCATATTATCTTTGCAGTCACCCATTGCCGGAATTGACAATGATACGCAAGTGGATTTTGCAACACTCGGTGGTGGTACTAATCAGGAAACTGATGAATCGTTACGCGATAGACTGCTTGATAGAATTCAAAATCCTGTAGCACAATTTAATGTTGCGGCAATAACCGCAAAGGCTAAAGAAATAAACGGAGTAACACGGGTATTTGTTCAGGAAGTAACACCGTTAATCGGCCAAGTGACTGTTTATTTTATGCGGGATAATGACACCGTGACTATCCCCGATGCGTCTGAAGTCACTACAGTTAAAAATAAAATATTAGAAATTAAACCAGCGAATACCGCTGATGTTGATGTAATTGTGGCGGCACCCGTGGCGGTATCTACTGGCTTTACATTTACAACCATTGCACCCAAT
>VAOX01003270.1_pt1 | contig 13373 bp, 10 predicted proteins | sample 3393891 | NCBI WGS metagenome assembly VAOX01 (sample SAMN08290429, study PRJNA428436) | hydrothermal vent metagenome | isolation source: Deep-sea hydrothermal vent chimney | place: Indian Ocean: Southwest Indian Ridge | depth 2822 m m | reverse complement strand
TTCCACCATTACGACGAATCAGAAAATGGGCAGAAACTCGAAGATCCTGGATAACCTCATAGTAAGGATCAATAGCTGGATCAAGCCGATTGGTGAAAAACTTAATCACACCATCACCGCCGAATTGCTGAGGTGGCAAGCTGATGCTATGGATCACCAGCAGGCAAATAGGCATTTCCGGCGGGCGCTCATCTACGTTGGGTGAAGAAACGAACGCTACGTCCTTAAGAAAACCTGAATGGTCGATTATCACAACTACCTCTGAACAACAGAACATAACCGGCAACAAATACCGGGCGAGCAGTATAAAGGCAAACAACGTTTCATGGAAACCATATGGGCAAGATAGCGGCTCTGCCGCCACAAGAAATGGACGGCGCCATTCTCATCCAGGATTCTGGTCGTCAGCAACAGATAGTGGCGTCACGCCGCGCAACACGTTAAAACTGGTTGCGCGTACTGTCGCCAAAAAATCGCGCAGATAGGCCTGAGCAAACAACGCTTCTGGAATCGCCGCATAAAGTTCACTCCACAATCCTTTTTTACCTATGCGTTTAGCACGTACGTACTCCCGCTCCAAATAGCTTTGCACGCTCCATATCGGCAACGCAGCGATTCCCCGCTGGCTCGCCACCAGTTGCAAGATCGCTGCGGTCAACTCGGCAGTACGGCGTTTCGGTTCGATACCGGCAGGTTTTAGTACCTGACGAACAATATCCAACATATCATCCGCCACTGGGTAAGTAATCAACGTTTCCTGGGCAAAATCTTCAGGCATGATGGCCGACTTAGCGCCAAAGGCGTGCTGATGAGCGACTAAAGCGACAATCTCGAAACCAAATAACGGATGATAAGTCACACCTTGGCGCGGCCTTTTTTCCGACACGACAACCAATTCCGCACGACCATCCAGCAGTAACGCAACTGGGTCGGCATGAAAACCTGACACCAAATCCAACTCAATTTCCGGCCAATAAACGCGAAAGTTGTCCATGGACGGCATCAGCCAATCAAAACATGTATGACATTCCACGGCGATGCGCAGTTTACCCCCCTCACCGCGGGCAATGCGGAAGATGTCGCGCTCAGCATCCCGTACCTGCCCCAGTACCGCTTCCGTCAAGGCATACAGCCGCTGGCCGGCCGGTGTCAGATGCAACGGCTGGGTTTTTCGTATGAATAATGTCACGCCGTAATAACTTTCCAGCAGCTTAATTTGGTGAGATACCGCCGACTGTGTGAGGTGGGTACGCGCAGCAGCCCGAGAAAGACTGCCGGTTTCCACCAGGGCCGACAACGTATGCAGATGACGAAGTTCAAGAACGGAGCGATGCATTAGTACGATTCATGCTGATAGCAAATAAAATGAGTTTGAATAATATGGCAAGCCGCCTCATTATGGCAACACGCAAATAATAGTGGAGAATTGACATGACAATCGCGCACAACCTGGGATTTCCCCGTATCGGCGGGCAACGGGAGCTAAAAAAAGCACTGGAAGCCTTTTGGCAAGGAGAAATCGATACAAAACAACTAATGACAGTCGGCAGCAATCTACGTGTACAGCACTGGAAAGCCCAGCAAGCGGCAGGAATTACACTCATTCCCACGGGAGATTTCGCCTACTACGATCAGATGCTGAATACGACGGCATTACTAGGCGCGGCACCAGCACGTTTCGGTTTCGGCGACACGCCACTAACACTGGATCAGTATTTCGCCCTGGCGCGAGGTACTAAAGACCAGCCTGCAATGGAAATGACGAAATGGTTCGACACCAACTATCATTATATCGTACCAGAATTCCACCAGGACACGCGTTTTACCCTCGATCCCACATGGCTACTGACAGATCTTGACGAAGCTCTTGCGCTAGGAATCAATGCCAAGCCAGTGTTGATTGGCCCACTAACCTATCTTTATTTAGGCAAGGAAAAGCAACCAGGGTTTTCGCGTCTATCTCTGCTACCTCAACTGGTGGAAGCCTACCGTGAATTACTCGGCATGCTAGCAGCGCGAGGAGTGAACTGGGTGCAAATTGACGAGCCAGCATTGACGCTCGACCTGCCATCCGCATGGGTAGACGCGTTGGATACCACCTATCGGGCACTAGCGGAAAATGCACCACGTATTTTACTTGCCACCTACTTCGATTCCATCGCCACACACGCGGAACGATTAACGTCATTGCCGCTAGGCGGCATTCATCTCGACATCGTGCGCGCGCCCGCGCAACTACAAGTATTCCTGGAAAAGCTACCGGCAGACCAGGTACTCTCCCTCGGCATTGTGGATGGTCGGAACGTATGGCGTTGTGATCTCAACGCAGCTCTAGATGTACTGACCCCCGTGCACGATATACTGGGAGACCGGTTATGGGTCGGCCCTAGCTGTTCGCTACTGCACGTACCCGCTGATCTCACCACAGAAACCACACTGGATGACGAAATTAAGGAGTGGCTCGCATTTGCCGTACAAAAATTAGCGGAGATTGCTACACTAGCTCGCGGCCTACAGGATGGTGTAAAGACTGTCGAGACCGAGTTGACCGCCGCCAACGCAGCGCAACGTAGCCGCCGCAGTTCACCACGAATTCATCGCCCGGCAGTCAAAACACGACTAAAAGCGGTTACCGCCACCGATACTTGCCGTCACTCACCTTACGCCAGTCGTGCCAGCGCACAACAAGCGCGCTTTCATTTGCCGTTATTTCCAACCACCACCATCGGCTCGTTTCCCCAGACCGCTGAAATACGTCATACCCGCGCCACATTTCGTCGTCAGGAAATTACGGCCGCAGCGTACCAAGAAAAAATGCGTGCCGAGATCCGTCACGTGATAGAGATCCAGGAACGAATCGGCCTCGATGTCCTTGTTCATGGCGAGGCGGAGCGTAATGATATGGTAGAGTATTTTGGCGAACAACTGGCCGGTTTTGCTTTTACCCGCAACGGCTGGGTACAAAGCTACGGCTCGCGCTGCGTTAAGCCACCGCTTATTTACGGGGATATCGACCGTCCCCAGCCGATGACCGTGGAATGGGCGAAGTATGCCCAGTCGCTTTCCACCAGGCCGGTAAAGGGCATGCTGACTGGTCCAGTGACCATCCTTCAGTGGTCTTTTGTACGCGACGACCAGCCACGTGCGGAAACTGCTGGCCAAATTGCCTTGGCAATTCGCGATGAAGTCACTGATCTGGAACACGCAGGCATCGGTATTATCCAGATTGACGAACCCGCCTTCCGTGAAGGACTCCCACTTAAACGACAAGACTGGAACGACTACTTAGCTTGGGCAACGCATGCTTTCCAGCTGTGTTCCAGCGGCGTGGCGGATGAGACCCAAATACACACGCATATGTGCTATTCGGAATTCAACGATATTCTGCCGGCTATTGCAGCCATGGACGCCGACGTGATCACGATCGAAACCTCGCGTTCAGATATGGAACTGCTCGATGCTTTCCGTAAATTCAATTACCCCAATGGCATTGGGCCTGGCGTGTACGATATCCATTCACCCCGCGTACCCGACACGGCGGAGATGGTGCGATTATTGGAAAAAGCACGAAGCGTGATTCCCGCCGAACGGCTATGGGTCAATCCAGATTGTGGTTTAAAAACCCGCCACTGGCCAGAGGTAGATGCCGCGCTAACTCGCATGGTAGCAGCTGCTCAGCAACTACGGCAGACAACCACGACATAACCACCGTCAGAAAAGTAGCAGGTTTACCTCTATGACATAGTATTTGGTAAACCCAACCATCGGTCCCCGCGCCACTAGTACGGAGATTGATGGTTGCCGCTAGTAGCGGCTAGGCAGAATATCTATCCCAACAACACAATATCATCATGTTGATGATATTGTGCGCTGCTTCTCATCGGATTATGACTGATAAAAAAGCCGGTTAAGCAACAATGCGCTTAGCCGGCTAATTTACGTCGAAACAATGATGGTGCGCCCGAAGAGATTCGAACTCCTGACCCCTTGGTTCGTAGCCAAGTACTCTATCCATCTGAGCTACGGGCGCAAAGGCGGCAATTATATGTGAAAAACCGCCGCTTAACAATGGCGGAGAGAGAGGGATTCGAACCCTCGGTAAGGCTATAAACCCTACGCTCCCTTAGCAGGGGAGTACCTTCGACCACTCGGCCATCTCTCCTTCTTTCGAGGCTCGTTAGCATACCTAGTATAGGCAGCGAGGTCAATCAGCCGGGGTGGTTATCCCGCCTGTTCCAGCCCGAAAACTTTATGGAGCACGCGAACCGCCAACTCCAGGTATTTTTCGTCAATTACCACCGAAATTTTAATTTCGGAGGTAGAAATCATTTGGATATTAATCCCTTCCCCAGCCAGGGCGCGGAACATAGTGCTCGCGATCCCGGCGTGGGAACGCATACCAACCCCGACAACCGAGACCTTAGCGGTATGCTCATCGCCACTAATTTCGCGCGCGCCGATTTGCCCTTGCGCTTGTTTCAAGCGTTTAAGAGCCATCACGTAATCATTACGATGCACCGTGAAGGTAAAGTCCGTGGTTCCGTCAGCGCCAACGTTTTGGATAATCATATCCACATCTATGTTGGCAGCGGCAACCGTCTCCAGTATCTGGTGCGCGATGCCTGGCCGATCCGGCACGCCGATCACGGTGATTTTTGCTTCATCACGATTAAATGCGATGCCAGAAATGATCGGATTTTCCATGTGGGTGTCTTCCTCAAAGGTAATTAGCGTCCCTTCGCCGCGCTCTTCAAAGCTTGACAGTACGCGCAACCTGACCTTATATTTACCGGCAAATTCCACTGCGCGGATCTGCAAGACTTTAGAGCCTAAGCTCGCCATTTCCAGCATTTCCTCGAAGGTAATTGTTTTCAGTCGCCGCGCTTCGGGGACAATGCGTGGATCAGTAGTATATACGCCGTCCACATCAGTATAAATCTGGCACTCATCAGCGTTCAGCGCCGCCGCTAATGCAACGCCAGTCGTATCAGAACCGCCTCGTCCCAAAGTGGTGATATTGCCTTTTTCATCCACTCCCTGGAAACCGGCGACCACGACCACCGATCCTGCGCTGAGATCAGCGCGGATATTTTCCTCGTCAATATGAACAATCCGCGCCTTGGTAAAAGCACTATCGGTTACAATCCGCACCTGCGCACCGGTATAACTCTTGGCCCGGATACCCAAATCCATGAGCGCCATAGCCAGCAACGCAATACTAATCTGCTCACCGGTAGCAACCAAGACATCCAATTCTCGGGGATTCGGATTTGCCTGAATCTCCTTTGCCAAGGCTATCAACCGGTTGGTTTCTCCGCTAATAGCAGAAACGACCACCACAACTTGGTGACCGCGCGCCTTAAATTTTGCAACACGCCGTGCGACATTTTGGATGCGCTCAATGCTCCCTACCGAGGTCCCGCCGTATTTCTGTACGATCAGCGCCATTGAACTTCCTATAAAGCCCTAAATTTTATCTTACCTTAACAGATATGTCACCGAAGCTTATTAAGCTTACGCGACTATCATTCCTACGAACGGTGCGTCTACCAACGCATCCACAGCCGCCTTGACACCGTGGCAGTGGCGCGCAAAAATAAGCTAAGAATCTTAATAAGATAACGTGAACACATCAGATGAAACTTCTCGATAAACTACTAACACCGCGAGATATCAGAAAAAAATTTGGCCTTAACCAAGAAGAATTTTGGACTCGGATCGGCGTCACTCAAAGTGGTGGCTCCCGCTACGAGAGTGGGCGCAGTATGCCGAAACCGGTAAAAGAATTACTGCGCCTCGTATACGTCGAGGAATTTGACCTATCCCTGATTAAGAAAGAAGATTTCGAAATCATCAATTATCTCAAAACGCAACAAATTGACCTCTACAATAAGCTGAAAAAAGCGGCGCGCAACGACGCCAAGAAAGGTGAAACGTGAGCAATCTCACAGGCTAACTTTGACGGTTATTCCCAGCGCCTCTATCTCGGCAGCAAATGCCATCATCCACGCTGACGGCAGCGGCGAAAGCTGCGGCGCTTCAGGTTGCATCGACGGCCGCGCTAACCCGTAAAGCAGAACACCTCTTAATTGTACGTCCTCGGCTAATTGCTTTTCCACAAACTGCAAATAGGCGTCCAGCTCAATACGTGGTGGTGGCTGCGCGTCCCAGGCAAACAGACAGGTTTGCAGCCATGTCGGACAACATGCAGCAGCGGCGCGTACATTTGCCTGCACCTGGGACAATGGCTGACGAACGTTGTTGATTTGTTCAACGCCGCTGCTGGTCGCACGATCCAGCTTAAACCACACCTCGCCGTTCCAGCGCGCCATACGCCTCAGCGCCGCTTGAACAGTGGCGCGATGCAGCAGGCTGCCATTAGTAATCAGCACCAGTTTGATTTTTCCCGCCAACCCCTCCGCCTCCAACACTTCTCCCACGGTTTCAACCGCCGCGCCGAATGCACAGGCACTAGTCGGTTCACCGTTACCGGAAAAAGCGACATCGGTCAGGCGTTGCAACGACGGCGGTACCCGCTGCTCCATAAAATTACCGCGAAGAAGTTCATCAAAAAAACGACGCAATTCAGCACCGAGCACAGCTATATCCACTTGTGGTGCGCCGCCACGAATCAACCCAGGCACCTGGCAATAAACACAGCGCCAATTGCATGCATTGTTGGCGTTTAGATTGATGCCTACTGACACACCACCAGCACGACGAGAAATTACCGGATAGACGTAGGTAAGCCCAGCGATGTCGCGACTATGATCGGCGATGGTTAATAACGGGGAAATAGGTGTCATTGGGCGGCCATAGTTTAGCTGTTCAGCGCGTATTCTACCCTTTTCGCGAAACGCTCACCGCGGCTACAAGCTGTCATCGGCGACAATGGTATAATCTAATTACTGAATTGCTGCCTGATCATCATAATGTTAATTACTCGTAGACTCGAATTCGATGCCGGTCACCGAATCCCAAATCATAAAAGCCAATGTCGGCATATGCATGGCCATCGCTACGCCATTGAGGTCACCGTGTCTGGCGATCTGGTTGCCGATACGGGGAGTTCGGCAGAAGGAATGGTAATAGATTACGGCGACATCAAATATATCGTTCAGCGCGCTATCGTTACCCCGTGGGATCATGCCTTTCTAGTCTACCGTGGTGACACGGTGGTAGTCGATTTTCTGCGCACGCTTCCCCAACACAAAACAGTGACACTAGACACCATCCCCACAGCAGAGAACTTAGCAACACACGCATTCAAAGTGCTGGATCTTGTCATCGCCGACACGTACGGCATTTGCCTACGACTGGAGCGGGTACGTCTCTACGAAACACCCAATAACTGGGCTGACGCGATCTGCGGCCAACTTTAGCCGTCCTCGATATTCTCCACAACAAGCGTATGAGAAGACGACTTCTCGTCCGGCTCGGTATGAACAGTTACCGAGGCATTCGCCAACTCCCGCCCAATCGCTTCTTCAATACGATCGCACAAATCGTGGGCCATACGCACCGTGGTGTATCCGGGAACAAGTAAATGAAATTCAATAAAGCGGCGAGGCCCAGCTTTACGTGTACGTAAGGCATGAAAACTGCTGCCAGGCGGTGTTTCGCGCCGAATCAGCGCCTCAATTCGCGCGATCTCCTCGGTGGGTAACGCGACATCCATCAACCCATCCAGCGAGTTCCGCAGCAAGCCTATGCCAGTATGGATGATATTCAACGCCATCGCTAACGCCATGAGAGGATCCAGCATCCACCAAGAAGGTGGCGCGTATTTCACCACGATTAGCCCGCCAATCACGCCTATCGAGGTCCACACATCCGTCAGCAGGTGCTTAGCATCGGCGTCCAGCGCAATGCTATCGTATTGGCGCGCCACCTTGGTCATCGCTCGCGCCGCGCCATAGTTAACCATGGCGGCAACAGCGGCAATCGGCAAACCGATACCCAGGTCAGACAACGGCTGGGGAGAAAACAAACGCTCCACGGCGGCGTAACCAATGGAGGCTGCCGCCACAATAATCAACGCTCCTTCCACGCCGCTGGAGAAATACTCCGCTTTGTCATGGCCATATGCGTGATTTTCGTCAGCGGGCCGCGCAGCGGCAGCCAGCACAAAAAATGCCATCAGTCCAGCGGCCAAATTCACGAGAGACTCAGCCGCGTCGGAAAACAAGCTCACCGAACCCGTAAGAAAATAGGCGGAGAACTTGAGCAACAATGTCACCAGCGACGCAATAATCGACAAGAGCGCCATGCGCTGGAGCTTTCTTAATTTCATTCGGAAGTTATGTGCCTATAACATTATTCTCTGACAAGAAACACCAACGGCCGAATTTTCGCGGCGCAATCGTGTAAACTGTCTCGGCCCGGACAACCATTTTCACATGACTCACCAGGTGTCACACTACGAAAATTTTCCTGTCGCCTCGCTGCTGCTGCCGCGACGACTGCGCCAACCGGTACGAACGCTTTACGCTTTCGCCCGCCAGGCGGACGATTTCGCCGATGAAGGCGAGTGGTCTGCGGCCACCAGGCTAGAACGATTGAACGCGTTTCATCGTCAATTAGCGCAAATATCTCGTGGTAAAGTCACTGAAACGCAGTTATTCCGCGACCTGGCACTAACCATCAGCGATTATGCGCTACCATTGCAGCCCTTTTATGACCTACTGGATGCTTTTCGCCAAGATGTTACCCAAAACCGTTACGCCAGCATCATCGACATAATGGACTATTGCCGCCGCTCCGCCAATCCCGTTGGTGTATTGTTGCTACATCTTTACGAAGCAGCAACACCGCGCCACCTCGCGTATTCCAACGCTATTTGCTCCAGCTTGCAACTGATTAATTTTCTCCAAGATATCGCCGCTGATTTCGCCAAGGGACGGATCTACCTACCCCAAGACGAAATGGCACGATTTGGTGTCAGCGAAGCACACATCGCCCGTCGCCAAATAACTGGAGGTTGGCAACAGTTGATGCGGTCTCAAATCGAGCGAGCACGCAAATTACTACAAGCTGGTGCACCTTTGGGTAAAGCCCTGCCTGGCCGCATTGGCCTCGAGTTGCGCATGATTATCATGGGTGGCGAAACAATTTTGCGTAAGCTGCACCGTAGCAACGGCGATGTCTTTAACCAACGACCGGTGCTAAAACCAACTGACTGGGTCGCTATGCTCTACCGTGCTGCGCGCGCTAAGTAACTGATAATCTCAGAACTCACCAGGAAAACCCCGTGGATGCCAACCAATACTGTCAGGAAAAAGTAGCACGCAGCGGCTCCAGCTTTTACTACAGCTTCCTCTTTTTACCGCCACCGAAGCGCCAAGCGATTACCGCACTGTACGCTTTTTGCCGTGAGGTAGACGACGTAGTGGATGAGTGCCACGAGACACATGTAGCGGAAACCAAACTTGCCTGGTGGCGCCAAGAAATCGACAATACCTTTCGTCAGATGCCTCAGCATCCTGTCGGTCAAGCACTACAGCCAGCCATCCGCAATTTCGGTCTGGCACAAGAACGCTTTCATGACATTATCGATGGCATGGAAATGGACCTGCGTCAGAACCGCTACGCTGACTTCAACGCGCTGCAATTATACTGCCACCGAGTCGCTGGTGTCGTCGGCGAACTGGCCGCCACTATCTTCGGTTACCAGCAGCGCTGCACACTAAAATACGCATACCAGCTCGGCTTAGCCTTCCAGCTTACCAATATTATCCGCGATGTCGGTGAGGACGCCCGGCGAGGACGTATTTACCTACCGCTCGATGAGCTGCGTCAATTTAATGTTGCCGAGACAAATATTTTGGGTGCGCACCATACGGAAGATTTCTCCCGGCTAATGGCGTTCCAAATTGAGCGAGCGCTATCTCATTATCGACAAGCATTCGAGGCACTACCGTCGGAAGACCGCGCACTCCAGCGCCCCGGCCTTATTATGGCGGCGATTTACCACGCACTACTGGAAGAAATTGAGCGCGACGGCTGCCGGGTATTGGAGCGACGCATCGCCCTCACGCCACTACGTAAATTATGGATTGCCTGGAAAAGCGCGTTATGGCCATCTACCGTCGGCTAAGTACCACCAACCTCCAGCGAAAGCGAACCAATCCATGCACGTAGCCATAATCGGCGGCGGCTATGCTGGTCTGGCAGCAGCGGTAACGTTGGCCGAACATAGTGTGCCGGTCACTGTTTTCGAGGCAGCACGTAATCTCGGTGGGCGCGCACGGGGGATCACCATAAACGGCCTGCGACTTGACAATGGCCAGCATCTGCTATTGGGCGCTTACCATGAAACCTTACGCCTGCTACGCCAAGTTCATGGTGACACCCCATTGCCGCTACAACGCCTGCCGTTGCGGCTTTGCTTTCCTGGCCACTTTGACCTGACCACACCACGCCTGCCCGCGCCACTTCATCTGGGCATCGCACTCGCCACGGCCAAAGGTCTGAAGCTCACCGAGAGCGGTGGCGTCATTCGTTTTATCTATCAGTTGCGCAAAAAGCGATTCCATTTACATCCGGATATAAGCGTCGAAACGCTATTGCACCACCATGGACAAGACGGCACTGCCGCCCACTACCTGTGGCGCCCGTTATGCCTGGCGGCACTCAACACACCACCAGCTGACGCTTCCGCCCAGATATTTCTCAACGTGTTGCGCGATACCTTGTTCGCCAACCGCGAGGCGAGCGACTTACTGCTGCCACAAACTGACCTGACCACACTCTTTCCCCGTCCCGCCGCCGAGTTTATTCATCGTCATGGCGGAGTCGTTCATACCCAACGACGGGTACAGGCCGCCACCGCGTCACCGGCCGGGGGGTTCCAATTAACCACTGTGAAAGGAAAACAACATTTCAGTCATGTGATCTGCGCAGTGCCACCCTGGCATCTCACTGCACTGACTCGCGAGTTGCCGTTGTTACGCGAGACTGCCGAACAAGTGGCTACGTTTCGCTATCAACCTTGTTACACAGTCTATTTACAGTACCCAGCGGCGATGACACTACCAGCCCCCATGACAGGATTAACGAACGGCTGGACACAGTGGCTATTCGATCGGGACAACAGCCACCATCAGACGGGGTTGCTAGCTGCGGTTATCAGCGGCGAGGGAACGCACCAAATGGCCACCCACGCCGAATTAGCGCAACGCGTTCACGATGAAATTAACCAAGCACTGGGCGGTAATTTGCCACCACCACAATGGCACAAAGTAATCGGTGAACACCGTGCCACCTTCGCCTGCACCGTAGCACTGCGCCACCCACCTGCTGTGACACCACTAAAACACTGGTTACTCGCTGGCGACTATACCACCAGCGATTATCCCGCGACACTAGAGGCCGCGGTGCGAAGCGGCGTCTCCTGTGCGCGAATAGTATTAGGAGAAACCTCTAATCAACCGGCACCCCATGAATGAAGAACACAAAAAGATATTTGCCGAATCATACGAGGAATACTACGGCGCGCCAATCTGGTGCTAAGATGCAAAAGGAAATATTGTGGAGCGTACATCAAGACCTGACCCCCAACAAGCAGGTCCAACAAGAACATCAAGACCTGAAAAGAGCTGGGGTCAGGTCTTAAGAAAGAGCTGGGGTCAGGTCTTGATAAATAGATACGTTATCGTAATAACGACGTTGCACTTCAGGCTTGAATCAGCCCAGTTTAAACAAGCACCAAAGCCGTTAAATACTGCGAAGCAAATAACTTACCACAAAAATAAACGCATTACCGACTGGACCACGTTAAGGTTGCCGCACTGGCTAAGGCCATCCGGCTAATTGCCTACACCCAGCAGAGGCTCTGGCCTATGAATACCGTATCCCTGGGCGAAATCCACACCCAACCGCTGCAAGATATGCAATATCTGATCGTTTTCGACGAATTCGGCGATGGTACGGATCCCCATAACTTGACCAATCCGATGAATTGCCTCGACCATTGCGTAGTCGACGGGATCATCCACGATATTCCGCACAAACGCACCATCGATTTTGAGATAATCAACCTTAAAATTCTTCAGGTAGCTAAAGGAAGAAAGTCCGGTGCCAAAATCATCTAGGGAAAAGCGGAAGCCCAACTGCTTAAGTTCACTAATGAACAATACCGCCTTACTCATATTGGCAACCGCCGCAGTTTCCGTTATTTCAAAACACAACACCTGGGGTGGAACATCCAATTGCGCCATTGATTCTCGGATAAAGCGCAAGAATGTATCGTCACCCAACGAAGCGCCAGACACGTTAATAGCGAGTGTTTCCAGCGCATGATTCCCCTTATCGTAGAATGTACGATAGGCTTCGAAAGTATGGCGGATAACCCACCGATCCACGGCAGGCATTAAATTATAGCGCTCGGCAGCAGGGAGAAAAGCGCCCGGCGCGATGATCTCGCCATTCTCGTCCTGCATGCGCAGCAAGATTTCCCAATGATCCCCGCCAGCGTTGTTGGCCACCGGCTTGATCGCTTGCCGGTAAAGCTGGAAGCGCCCCTCATCCATCGCTTTCGTAATCCGAGAAACCCAGTGAATCTGTCCACGCCGCCGCTCTACACCGGCATCTCCCGTCTGATAAATTTGGACACGATTGCGCCCCATGTCTTTCGCCAGATAGCACGCAGTATCGGCGGCGATCAATGCGCTATGGACATCATCCACACGTCCCGGCGTCAGCATCACCAATCCGATACTAACGCCGATGACGAACGTATGATGTGCCCAGACGAAGCGAAAATTCTGAATAGCTTCGCGCAATTGGTTTGCTACCACCAGTGCGTCGCGCTCGCCCTGACCAACCAGCAACACACCAAATTCGTCGCCACCAAGGCGAGCAACAGTATGTGGCTCACGCACCTTGACTTGCAGCAACTGGGTCAGGTGACGCAGCAAATCATCGCCGGCACTGTGACCGCAGGTATCGTTGACAACTTTAAATTGGTCAAGATCGAGGTATAGTAAGGCGTGTTGCCGCTCTTCCATCCTCGAGCTACCTAGCAACCCGCTGAGCCGGTTCTCAAATTCTCGCCGATTAATCAGTCCGGTCAGCGAGTCATGTGTTGCCTGATACGTAACTTTCTTGGCGAGCTCACGGGCTTTAGTCACGTCGTGGAATACCAGCACCACACCAATTATAATGCCCTGCCGATCCCGAATTGGGGCAGCGGAATCATCAACCGCATGCCGACGACCATGGCGCGAGATCAACACGGCATGGTTAGCCAAGCCAACCATATGCCCTTCGCGCAGCACCTTCGTCACGGGATTCTCCATTTTCACACCCGTCATCTCGTTGATAATATCAAACACATCTTCTAACGCACGACCTTGCGCCGCCGCTAAATCCCA
>VAOX01039584.1_pt1 | contig 13440 bp, 12 predicted proteins | sample 3393891 | NCBI WGS metagenome assembly VAOX01 (sample SAMN08290429, study PRJNA428436) | hydrothermal vent metagenome | isolation source: Deep-sea hydrothermal vent chimney | place: Indian Ocean: Southwest Indian Ridge | depth 2822 m m | reverse complement strand
CAGCATCAAGCCAAGTCTTTGCCTGTCGGAACCGGACATGCTGTTGATTTTATGGGCTAGACGACAGGACCAAAATATACAGAATCAACGTGTTCTCCCTTACAAGTGACGTGGGCGGTGCGTCCGTATTGTGCAAAATTAAATATAAATACCCTAGGCGAATGGTGCAAAGGGAATGTATTTTCGGAAGATCATGCCCATGGAGTGAGAAAATTAGTAACTAATCCTAAATTATTATCTAATATTCAATAAAGTTACTTCTTCTGCAAAAGCCGAGATTAAATTTTAGTCTCGGCTTTTTAGTGTCTGTTATAAGACAAGGGTATTTCTATAGTGAAAGTTCATTAATAAAGATAATTTTCTCTCTAGCAGGCTACTTATTTAAAATTTATAGCGTAAAATCTCATTAATTATTTTTTTAAGCTTAATCATTAGTTTTAGGAGTTGTCATATAAATGAAGAGTTATCGTTTATCCATTGGTGGTATGAGTTGTGCGGGCTGTGTTGGCTCGGTAGAAACGGCATTAAATTCGGTTGCCGGCGTAGAAGAAGCAACGGTAAATTTTGCAGAACATACGGCTTTGGTAAAAGGCAGTATGGATATTGCTGATGTGATTAGTGCAGTTAAAATCGCCAGCTACGACGCTGCAGAACTCAAAGGCGGCGATGAAGAAGAAGCAGAAAAAGAGGCAGCAGAATTCGCTTATTATCGTGCTTTACTACGAAAATCTATTGTTGCTGCTATTGTTGGAGTGCCTTTATTTATCGGAGGCTTAACAGGTTTTTTCCCTGAAATTGATGCGGAAAATGGCCAGCAAGTCTGGTTTGTGTTGGGCTTAATTACACTAGGTGTTATGTATTATTCTGGGCGTCACTTTTTTACGGGCGCATGGAAATCTTTTCTTGTGCATAACGCCAATATGGATACGTTAATTGCGCTTGGCACCGGCTCGGCGTGTATTTATTCCTTTGTGATTGTATTATTTCCTGACAGCGTGCCGAGTTTAGCGCGACATGCTTATTTTGAAGCAGCGGTAATTATCATTAGCTTGATTAATTTAGGCGCAGCTTTAGAAATGAAAGCACGCGGAAAAACCAGTGAAGCAATTAAACGCTTAATCGGCTTACAACCAAAAACAGCACGTGTTGTACGTGATGGCAAAGAAATTGATATTCCAATTAGTGAAGTTGGTTTAGAAGAAACATTGCGTGTTCGTCCGGGTGAACGTGTTGCCGTTGATGGTGTGATTATTGATGGGCACTCAAGTATTGACGAGTCTATGTTAACTGGTGAACCCATCCCAGTAGAAAAAAATATCGGTGATGATGTTTCAACGGGAACAATTAATGCAAGTGGAACATTTTTATATGTCTCTAAACGTATTGGCTCTGATACGGTACTAGCACAAATCATTGGTATGGTAAGGCAAGCACAATCAACCAAACCCGCCATTGGTCGTTTAGTTGATAAAATTGCAGCTATTTTTGTACCTTCTGTACTTATTTTAAGTGTTATTAATTTTTTAATTTGGTTTAACTTTGCGGAGACTGAAGCGTTAACCTATGCCTTGGTCACAACCATGACTATTTTGATTATTGCTTGTCCTTGTGCGTTAGGTTTGGCTACACCAATTTCCATTATGGTTGGTGTTGGTAAAGCCGCAGAATCGGGTATTCTTATTCGTAATGGTGATGCTTTGCAGCAAGCGGGAAAACTCACAACGATCGTTTTAGATAAAACAGGCACTGTGACAGAAGGCAAACCTGCGGTTACAGAAACAATAGTAATGGAAGGTATAGATGAAAATTCCCTTTTAACGATGGCGGCAAGTATTGAAGCGGTATCAGAACATCCATTAGCCACTGCTATTGTTAATCATGCAAAAGAAAAAAACATTACCTTGAATGACACTAAAAATTTCGCATCACATACTGGCGAAGGTGTTAGTGGCTTAGTGAATGGAAAAAATATTTTGTTTGGCAATGCGCGATTAATGAAAAACAATAATATTGATATTTCATCATTAGAAAATAAAGCATTGATGCTTTCTGAAACGGGGTGTACCAGCATGTACATTTCTGCAGATGGTCAATTGCAAGGTATCATTGCAGTATCTGATCCCATCAAAAAAGATTCTATCGAAGCAATTAAGCACTTGCATAGCTTAGGAATGAAAGTGGTTATGCTTACTGGAGACAGCAAACAGACGGCAGAAGCTGTTGCAAAACAAGTTGGTATTGATGAGGTTGTGGCAGAAGTGATGCCGCAAGATAAAACAGATAAAGTAATGAGTCTGCAACAGCAAGGCGAGATAGTTGCAATGGTGGGAGACGGTGTGAATGATGCTCCCGCATTAGCTCAAGCAAATGTAGGCTTTGCCATTGGCAGCGGTACGGATGTAGCAATTGAAAGTGCAGATATTACTTTAATGCGGGGCAGCTTACACGGTGTTGCCGATGCTGTTGCAATTTCACGTGCAACGCTAAGTAATATAAAACAAAATTTATTTGGTGCATTTATTTATAATATTGTCGGTTTACCCATTGCCGCTGGAATTTTATTCCCCTTCTTTGGTATTTTATTGAACCCAATGATAGCCGGTGCAGCAATGGCGATGTCATCCGTGACGGTAGTAACAAATGCCAATCGTTTACGTTTCTTTAAATCTAAGGGTAGAGCATCATGATTGTAAATTTAATCGGTTTAGTTTTAATTGTGCTAATAGTTTGGTGGTTTTGGATTAAAAAGCCACAAGCTTAATAGAACGTTTAAATTTAATACTATTTTAAAAATAAGGCAGGACTATGAATATTGCAGGAAAATTAGCCGGCGCTTTTTTTGGTTACCTCATCAGTGGCGGAAGCATGTGGGGAATCATTATAGGTGCTTATTTTGGGCATATTTTTGATCGTGGTTTAGGACGTGGCGATTTTTCAGCGGTCTTTAATAGCGTAAAAAACCGTGCTGAAATTCAACAGGTATTTTTTAAAACAGTTTTTTCATTGTTGGGCTATGTTGCGAAAGCAGACGGGCATGTTAGTAGTGAAGAAATTCAAGCTGCACGTCTGGTTATGCAACAAATGCGTTTGGATGAAAATCAATCTAAACGCGCCATTGAGTTTTTTTCTCAAGGCAAAGAAGCCGATTTTGACGCTGATCAATGTGTTAATGAGTTTAGACAAATATCGCATCAAAATCGTGCTTTATCGCAAATGTTGCTTGAAATACTTATTTTTAGCGCATTAGCGGATGGAAAACTTGATAGTAACGAAGAACGGATTTTAATCAATTTAAGCGAACAAATTGGCTATGCAAAACAAGATTATCAACGCCTAGTTGAGATGGTGATGGGGCAACAACATTTTAACCAATCAGGTTCAGGATCAACTTATTATACGCAACAAACTTCGGCAGATGCATTAAAAGAAGCATACGCAGTATTAGGGATTGTTAATGCAGCATCTGACAGCGAAGTTAAAAAAGCGTACAGAAGGCAAATGAATCAACATCATCCCGATAAATTAGTATCAAAGGGGATGCCTGAAGAAATGGTGAAAATGGCAACCGAAAAAACACAAGAAATTAAAGCGGCGTATGAACTCATTGTTTCGCGACGAAAACAATAATTTTTTGTAAGTTGGTGAAGTTGGCATTTAAATATATACTCTATATACACCCCCTTTTATCAGGCTAGCAATAAGTGAGAGCAAACGAGATTTACAGTTTTTTACACAAGCAAATTCCCGTTATGCTTGTGCTGTCCCTTGTTCCTGGTTTAGCCTATGTTCTTTTAGGTTGGCTCAATGATATCTATGTCGCAGCATTATTCTGGTATGCCACCGTTGTTATTATATCGTTTCGCGGCTATTTGCTTTATAAAAATTTTGACATAGAAAAAATGAGCGACACTCAATTAGAGCGTTGGTATATACAAACTTCAATACTATTTTATTTTTTCTTTTTAATCTGGTTAGTGATATTTTTAATTTATGTGCCTGAGTCTGATTCAGGTATGCACTATATTGCTATTTTTACAGAAATAGGCTCATCAACCGTTGCGGTCGCTATCTTATTTCCCGATAAAAAATTGTATAAGCCCATTCTTTTATTTTTAATGGTACCGTTGGCGATTTACTTTTCTTTGTTGGATACATGGTATGGCTATGTGCTCGCTGCATTTTCGTTGACCTTGTGTTGGGTTTTCTTTTATCTAGCAAATAGCAGCAACCTTCTTTTTACTAAAGCTATTTTTCAAGCCACACATGATTTCCTAACCGGCTTATATAATCGTCAATATTTTTCTGAACTGTTACAGAAAAAGATGAATTACATCAAAACAACAGGAGAATATTCATATTTGTTATTGATTGATCTTGATCATTTTAAAACAGTGAATGATTCATTGGGGCATGATATTGGCGATCATCTTTTGCAGGAAGTAGTAAGAAGAATAAGGATAAACTTAAAAGAAGGTTGTGCTTTATCTCGTTTAGGTGGAGATGAATTTATTATTACGGGCAATAATTTTTCCAGCAAAGAAAAATGTAAAGAACAAGCATTGGAGAGTTCAAAAAAATTATTATCTATCTTAAAAGAAACATATATTTTGAATCAACATCATTTATATATTAGTGCCAGTATTGGAGTGAGTTTAATTACAGAAAATGGCACAAATTCAGCTGATTTTATTAAAGAAGCTGATATTGCGATGTATGAAGTGAAAAATAAAGGGCGAGATGGTGTATTTTTCTTTGATGAAGAAATGTCAGAGCGCGTAGAGCATAATCTTAAACTTGAACGATTGCTTCATTTAGCGGTTGAGAAAAATCAAATATATCTTGTTTTTCAACCTCAGGTAAACAAAGAGCAAAAAATAACAGGGGTTGAAGTTTTAGCGCGATGGAATAGTGAAGAAATGGGAGAGGTTTACCCTGTAGAATTCATTACTATTGCTGAGCAAACAGGACTTATTATTGAAGTAGGTCGTTTTATTTTAGAGTCGGCATTTAAAACATTAAAAGAATGGGGGGCTAAGGGGATAGAGCTCAATCACTTGTCAATTAATATTAGTGTGCGTCAGTTTATGCACCATAGTTTTGTTAGTGATGTTACTGAACTATGTAATAAGTATTTAGATGAAAAATTAGCGGCAAAGGTGATTTTTGAAATAACAGAAAGTATTGTTGCTGAAGATGGAAATATTGTTGATACGATCAATAAAATTAAAAACTTAGGTATTCGCTTTTCGATGGACGATTTTGGAACAGGCTATAGTTCTTTAAGTTATATTAGAAAACTACCTATAGATGAATTGAAAATTGATCGCCATTTTATAAATGAATTGTCCCAATATAAAAATGCTGAAGAAATGGTTGATACCATCTTACATATTGCCAATATATTTAACCTTACCGTTGTTGCAGAAGGTGTTGAAACCAATGAACAGCATAATTTTTTGATAGAACATGGTTGTGAAGTGTTTCAAGGATTCTTATATTCCAAACCTATATCAAAAGAAAAGTTTGAACAGTTTTATTTAATTAAAAAACCTTAAAAAATTTGTTAATTGAATGGGGCGGAGTTAAATTGAATAGGTTAGGTTAACCATGCACCTCTATCTCAATTTTACTCCGACCCCTTACGCATTAAACGTACATTCTTCCTGCGCTAACAACAATAATCACGATTAAGCCTATTAGTGTATTTAGTCCTACCATTTTACGGATAATGTTCAAATTTCTTCCGCCTTCAGGCCAGTCTTTTTTAATGACAGCTTCTTTGAGTCGTTTAAACGGTGAAAAATAAACGTGTAAATAAATAAGAATCATCACAACACCTAAACCGTTCATAATGTGTACGTATAATGGGGTGCCAGCCATACTGCCCCATTTACTAAAGATCATGGTGTAACCGGTTAAAGGTAAAAAAAGTATAGACAACCAAACAAAAGGAAAAAACTTTTTAAATACGCCGACCCAAAGTTGTAATCGTACCGGGGGTTCAAGTTGTGTTGCCGCAACGGGGCGTAAAAACATATAAGCAAAAAACATTCCGCCAACCCAGATAACAGCAGAAAGTAAATGTAAAACAATAGAGATGGTATTTGTCATTTTTATTTCCTTTATTTAATATTTATTTCTGTGCCGTGGGCATTTTTTATAAGCCAACCGCGTATTCGCTTTAGCAATATGTCATTTTTGTTATCAAAAAAATGATTCGCGCCAATAATTTTTACTTGAGTATAATTTTTATTTCCTGCTTTGCGCGCAGTTGCTGTTCTTGATTTTTTACTTTTTAAAACGGGAGCTAAATCTTGGCTGCCAAAAATATCGAGCACAGGTACTTTAATCGTTTTTAATGAGGTTAGGTAGTCTACTTTATCTTTTTTAATCATTTCTCCAGATGCGCCGACAGCAACAAATGCACGAATAGCTGCATCGGGTTTACTGGCTAAATAATATGCTGCCATCGATGAGCCTAGGCTATGGGCTACAATAACAATATTGCGAATACCTTTTGACTTTAAAAAAGCGACCGCAGCTTTAATGCGAGGGGCGACTTCTTTAAACAGAGGAATATAATCTTGGTAGCTTGCATTATTGGCAAGTACGGGAAGTTGTATAGAAAGTGTAGACCAACCATGTTCAGGTAACTGGCTTCGAAGTGGTCGTACTACTTGATCCCAGTTGGGGTGTGCTCCGGTGCCGTGCAAAATAATGGCTGCGCCAAGGGCTTTCTCTGTATTGTTTTCAGTATAAAGTGCGAGGATTTTATTTTTACCCACCTTTAACCATTCCGCGTCTCCTACCATTAGGCTATCGACTATTTGATCTGCCCAACGTTTTTCTTTGGCAAAATCTGAGGCATAGCTTTTGCTAAAAATAAGGCTTAATCCGACAATAATCAAGGTTTTATAATAGCGATTTAGCATGGGCTTTTTCTCCTAAAAATAGACATTATGGAGTATATGTTGATATTGAGTAGGGCAAAAGGCTGAAAAATTCGTCACGATCGGGTAAAGTCTGCGCTTTGAAATATTTACATGCTCTGATGTGGAAAATATCGAGCAAAACACAGAGAAAACAAGAGGCAACACAACATGGCAGATTACAAAATAGCACCTTCGATTTTAGCCGCAGATTTTGCGAGTTTAGGGCAAGAAGTCGATAACGTCATCAAATCGGGCGCAGATGTTGTGCATTTTGACGTGATGGACAACCATTACGTTCCTAATTTAACGATTGGTCCCTTGGTGTGTGAAGCATTGCGTAAACACGGCGTAACGGCAGATATTGATGTACATTTAATGGTTAAGCCGGTTGATCGCATTATTCCTGATTTTATTGCAGCTGGCGCAAGTTATATTACTTTTCACCCTGAAGCCTCAGAACACATCGATCGTACATTACAAGTGATTCGCGAAGGTGGCTGTAAGTCAGGTTTAGTGTTTAATCCTGCTACTCCTTTGTCTATCCTCAAACATGTTATGGATAAAGTGGATATTATTTTGTTAATGTCAGTGAACCCCGGTTTTGGTGGTCAGAGCTTTATTCCTGAAACATTGGTTAAATTACGAGAAGCACGCAAAATGATCGATGAAAGTGGTTATGGCATTACACTAGAAATTGATGGTGGCGTGAAAGTCGATAATATTCGTGAAATTGCTGAAGCTGGTGCAGATATGTTTGTTGCCGGTTCCGCTGTATTTAATGCGAAAAACGACAGTGATGAGAATGTTTACGACACAGTCATTAAACAATTCCGTGATGAATTAGCGAAAGTTGGCAAGTAATTCATGGCATTAAAAAAACCAGAAATGATCCTCATTGATGTAGACGGTACGCTAGTTGATAGCGTACCTGATCTTGCTTATTGTGTAGATGAGATGATGAAGCAACTTGGCATGCCCGTTCACGGTGAAGCAAAAGTGCGTGACTGGGTGGGCAATGGGGTTGAGCGTTTAACGCGCCGCGCCTTAATTGGTCAACTCGATGGTGAGCCAGATGATGCCTTATTTGAAAAAGCCTACCCGATTTTTTTAGCGCTTTATGCTGAAAATACCTGTGTACGCAGTTGCTTATATCCTGGCGTTAAAGAAGGCATGGAATACATGAAAGCGGCAGGTTATAAGCTCGGTTGTGTAACCAATAAAGATGCGCAGTTTACTTTACCGATTTTGAAAACATTAGAGATACATGATGATTTTGAAATTATTATTTGTGGCGACACATTAGCAAAGAAAAAGCCGGATCCTTTACCTTTATTACATGCAGCTGAAAAACTGGGCGTTAAGCCTGAGAATGCGATGATGTTAGGCGATTCAATTAGCGATGTAAAAGCCTCACGTGCGGCTGGCTTCCAGATAACATGCATGAGTTATGGTTATAATCATGGTGTGGATATCAACGAAGCAAATCCAGATGCAGTTATTGATTCAATGACTGAATTATCTGATATATTAGGCAATGCGGCATAACAAAAAATGATCTGATGATGAAATACCAACAAATACAACCTCGATGGCGTAACAAATAAATGAGTGGTGACCGGCTTATTTCAAGCGGTTGTATTTATTGTGTATTTTTTATTGTTAGGCAAAAGAAATGAATCAAAAAGAATTCAACGCGTATATAACGCAAGGCTATAATCGCATACCTCTTATGCGAGAAGTATTGGCTGATCTCGACACACCCTTAAGCACCTATTTAAAATTAGCAGATGGCCCTTACTCCTATTTATTTGAGTCGGTACAAGGCGGTGAAAAATGGGGGCGCTACTCCATTATTGGGTTACCTTGCCGAAAAGTGATCCGCATAACAGGCTATGAGGTGAGTACCTTACAAAACGGTAAAGTGGTTGAAAGCATTACCGTTGAAGATCCTTTAAACTGGATAGAATCCTTTCAGGCTGAATATAAAGTACCTGAGCTTGATAACCTTCCCAAGTTTAATGGTGGCTTAGTCGGTTATTTTGGTTATGACACCATTCGCTATATTGAACCGCGTTTAAAAAACTGTCCGAATCCCGATGAACTGGGTTTGCCTGATATTTTATTAATGGTTTCAGACGAACTTGTTGTGCACGATAATTTAAGTGGCAAGTTGTATATTATTGTTCACGCAGATAAAAATGGATTTGATGAAGCGCAAGTTCGATTAGATTGGTTAACCAACCAACTTGATAGTCACATCGTACACCCTGCAAAATCAAAATCGGTTAAAGTTGATGAAGCAGATTTTATTTCTGGTTTTAGTCAAGAAGGTTTTGAAAACGCAGTATTAAAAGCAAAAGAATATATAAAAGAGGGCGACGCAATGCAGATTGTTTTGTCGCAACGCTTATCTATTCCTTTTACTGCAAGGCCGTTAGATCTTTATCGTGCTTTGCGTAGCTTAAATCCGTCACCCTATATGTTTTATTTAGATTTAGGTGATTTTCATGTCGCGGGTTCCTCCCCAGAAATTTTAACACGCTTGGAAGATGGTGAAGTTACGGTACGTCCCATAGCAGGTACTCGGCCACGCGGTAAAACAGCAAGAGAAGATAAATTACTCGAACATGAATTACTGGCTGATCCAAAAGAGCTAGCGGAACATTTAATGCTCATTGATTTAGGGCGAAATGATGTTGGGCGTATTGCAAAAACGGGTAGTGTACGCTTAACAGAAAACATGTTGATTGAACGTTACTCACACGTTATGCATATTGTTTCAAATGTCATTGGCAAGTTAAAAGAGGGATTGAGTGCGATGGATGTTTTACGTGCGACTTTTCCCGCAGGTACAGTAAGTGGCGCGCCAAAAATTCGCGCAATGGAAATTATTGATGAGCTTGAACCTGTAAAGCGTGGCGTTTATGCCGGTGCAGTCGGCTATCTTTCGTGGCACGGAAATATGGATACTGCCATTGCTATTCGAACTGCTGTCATAAAAGATAAAGTACTACATATACAAGCGGGAGCGGGCATCGTTTATGACTCGGTGCCAAAAAATGAGTGGGATGAAACCATGAATAAAGGACGTGCCGTGTTTCGTGCGGTTGCCATGGCAGAAGCTGGCCTAGATAAAGTGCATCGATAAGGAGGAATTATGTTATTAATGATCGATAATTATGATTCTTTTACCTACAACCTTGTACAGTATTTTGGTGAGTTAAAGGTTGATGTGCAGGTATATCGTAATGATGAAATTACGATTAAAGAAATTAAAAAATTAGCTCCTGATTACTTAGTTATTTCACCTGGGCCTTGCACCCCTAATGAAGCCGGTATTTCAATTGAAGCGATACGTTATTTTACCGGTGCATTACCTATTTTAGGCGTGTGCTTGGGGCATCAAAGTATTGCGCAAGCATTTGGTGGGAAAATCATCCATGCAAAAAAAATCATGCATGGAAAAACATCTCAAATTTTTCATGGCAATGAAGGTGTATTTAAAAACTTATACAGCCCCTTAGAAGCAACGCGTTATCATTCTTTGGTAATTGATGCTGAAAGTTTACCCGACTACCTTGAAGTGACGGCGTGGACGGAACAAGAAGGTGGCATGATGGATGAAATTATGGGTGTACGCCATAAACATTATCCTATTGAAGGTATTCAATTTCATCCAGAATCAATATTGACTCAACATGGTCATGCAATGTTAAAAAACTTTTTGGACTCAAAAAAATAAACAAGTGAGTTAAGGAAATTGTTATGGATATGCAAGCTGCAATTAAAACTGTTTTAGCACGTCAAGATTTAACAGCAGACGAAATGAATAACGTCATGCGCATTATTATGACGGGTGAAGCAACACCTGCACAGATAGGTGGCTTTTTAGTTGGCTTGCGCATGAAAGGCGAAACGGTTGATGAAATTGCTTCTGCTGCGAAAGTGATGCGTGAACTTGCAACAGGCGTTAAAGTAGTTGGTGATCATGTTGTTGATATTGTCGGAACGGGTGGTGATGGTTCTAATACCTTTAATATTTCAACCGCCTGTACATTTGTTGTTGCAGCAGCGGGCGGTACGGTAGCTAAACATGGCAACCGTTCTGTCTCCAGTAAATCCGGCAGTGCAGATTTATTAGAAGCCGCAGGTGTAAAGCTAGATTTGAATGCAGAGCAAGTTGCAAAATGTATCAACGACGTTGGCGTGGGCTTTATGTTTGCACCGATGCACCATAGTGCAATGAAACATGCAATTGGGCCACGCAAAGAAATGGCAGTTAGAACTATTTTTAATGTGTTGGGGCCGTTAACAAATCCTGCCGGTGCAGAAAATCAATTATTAGGTGTGTTTGAAGCAGGTTTAGTTGAACCACTTGCTCAAGTATTAAATAAACTAGGTAGCCGTCATGTCATGGTGGTGCACTCAGAAGACGGCATGGATGAAATTAGTATCGGTGCTGCGACACATGTTTCTGAATTAAAAGACGGTAAAGTAACAAGTTATAAAATAACACCAGAAGAGTTTGGTTTTTCTAAAACAAATATTTCAGAACTTGCTGTGAATGGTGCAAAAGAGTCTCTCGCCGTTATTGAAAAAGTTTTAAACAATGAAGAAGGGTCTGCAAAAGATATTGTTGTGTTTAATTCCGGTGCTGCAATCTATGTTGCAGGTTTAACCGACACACTAAAAGCGGGCATTAAAAAAGCCAAAGAAGTGATAGCCTCTGGTGCAGCAAAAGAAAAATTAGCTGCATTGATCAAAATATCAAACAGTGTGTAGACAATATGAGTATAAAAATGAACGACACTTCCAATACCCCAGATATCTTAAAAAAAATCATCAAACGTAAACTCGAAGAAATAGAGGAGCGGCGTGCACTCGTTTCTTTGCCGGATATAAAAGAACGAGCCGAAAGAGCAACATTAGCACTTGCTCCACGTAGTTTTGCTTATGCAATACAAAGAAAAATTCAAGCGGGTCAAGCGGCAGTTATCGCTGAAATAAAAAAAGCATCGCCGAGTAAAGGGGTGATGCGTGAAAATTTTATTCCTGCAGATATTGCCATGTCATACGAAAAAGGTGGTGCTGCGTGCCTGTCTGTTTTGACTGACGTAGATTTTTTTCAAGGCAGTGACGATTATTTAAAGCAAGCGCGTGGAAATTGTGCTCTACCTGTATTACGTAAAGAATTTATTATCGATCCTTACCAAGTCTATGAATCTCGGGGCATGGGAGCTGATTGCATTTTATTGATTGTGGCGTGTTTGAGTGATGATCAATTACAGTCATTAACAAAAGTCGCGCTTGATTTAGAAATGGATGTTTTAGTTGAAGTGCATGATGAAGAAGAACTAAAGCGTGCGTTGCCTTTAGATTTACCTATGATTGGTATCAACAACCGTAACTTGCGTAACTTTGAAACGTCACTTGAAACAACGCTTGATTTGCTAAAGCTCATCCCTGACGATGTTATTGTGGTTACTGAAAGTGGTATTCATAGTAAAGACGATGTAACCCGTATGCAGCAGCACAATGTGAATGCTTTTTTAGTGGGTGAAGCTTTTATGCGAGCAGAAGAGCCGGGTGAAAAACTGGCAGAGCTGTTTAATTTCTAAGAAATAACGATGAGCATGGTATCGGAGTCACTCTCTGCATTTAAAGCGGGGATAAAAGTTTAATATTTTTCGAATAAAATATTATTGAATATCAGCCAACAGTGACTCCGGTAGCCTTATTTAACGCGTTCCAAACACCACAATGGTTTTTCCTTTTACAGAAATCAATTCTTGTTCTTCCATGCTTTTTAATACACGACCAACCATCTCACGCGAACAGCCAACAATTTTTCCAATTTCTTGACGAGTAATGCGAATTTGCATGCCGTCAGGGTGGGTCATGGCATCGGGTTGTTTGCACAAATCAAGCAGGGTACGGGCAACGCGACCACTCACATCCATAAAGGCGAGATCGCTGACTTTTCGGCTAGTAATACGCAAACGGGATGCCATTTGAGATGCCATAGCAAAAACAATATCGGAATGATCTCCCGCTACTTGGCGGAATTTATTGTAGCTAATTTCAGCGACTTCACAGCTACTGCGTGCTCGAACCCAAGCACTGCGGCTATGTTGCTCGTCAAAAAGTCCCATTTCACCAAAAAAATCGCCTTTATTAAGGTAGGCCAAGACAATTTCACGTCCATCATCATCTTCGATGAGAACAGTGACAGAGCCATCAAGAATAAAAAATAGCACATCGGGCTTGTCATCAGCATATATAAGGGTGCTTTTAGCAGGATAATGCCGTTTATGGCAGTGTTCTAAGAATTTATCCAGTGACTGGATGCCTGTTGTTTCAGAAGGCGTTTGACGCATAGTATTCCCTATCTATTGCTAAAGTATGTATTCTTATTATGGTATATCATTCATAAAAATAATGAATTCAAAATTTGGCTGAACAACAAAACAGCATCAATTGAATAGTCGTTTAGCTTACTGCGCGAGGT
>VAOX01028109.1_pt1 | contig 13442 bp, 13 predicted proteins | sample 3393891 | NCBI WGS metagenome assembly VAOX01 (sample SAMN08290429, study PRJNA428436) | hydrothermal vent metagenome | isolation source: Deep-sea hydrothermal vent chimney | place: Indian Ocean: Southwest Indian Ridge | depth 2822 m m | reverse complement strand
TTGGATAGCGTAATGAAAAAATGTGAAGTCACCTTATTGGTGATAAGCACTTTTTTCATATAGCTATACGAATCAAGAAGTTGTGCAGACTTTCGTGACCCGACTGATTTTTCTAGGTTTATAATTAATGATTACGACTTATTTCCAGAGTCGCCTTTTCGTTTTTCAGCCCGCACTTTAACACCCTGCATAAACACATCAAATAGCTGCAACATCATTCCCCGCAGCAACGTCTGAGACATTGATGGCGGTACCGCCATACCCATCGACATCAACTGTGGCCTGAGCTTGCCGGAAGACACCATTAATGCCATCCCCTGCGCCATCGACATAGCACTCAGCGCGAGCTTTGCTGGGTCCCCCTGCACAAAAACCTGCTGCTTCTGCCCATTTTGAATAATGCGCACCAGACTCCGCATCGCCTCATCCGCCTCATCTTTCAATGCCTCACCGCACTTTTCAGTCTTCAATGAACCACCAAACATCAGTAGGAACAGGTCAGGCTGCTCAGACGCCATAGTGATAATATGCATACCGCTTTCAAACAGCTGCGCCTCAGGATCATGGGCAAATTCAAGCTCCAGTCGAGTATTACGCGCCTTTAACTTACGAAAACCAGCCTCCGCTATGGCTTCCAGCAACTGTTGCTTATTACGAAAATGGCGGTAGGGCGCATTATGCCCAACCCCCACCTTGCGTGCAATTTCACGCAAACTAATACCCGCAAGCCCCCTGTCGCCAAGCAGCTCAGTACCCATATTTACCAGCGAATCCCTCAGATTTCCATGATGATAACGGGGGTGCTCCATATAATCTTTCCAGAATTCAATTGACAGGGCACTATTCTAGCATTAAATTACATATGTGGGCAGTGTCCACATATGTCACACCAAAATGATAAACTACATATACACCCCAGTACCAGCCATGAGGTTAAGACAATGACTAACGACCTGATTAATCGAATATTCAATGCACACGGCGGTCTTGAGCGCTGGAAGATGGTGGAGTCAATTGAGCTGCGCCTGGACATCTTCGGCCCCATTCTCATTACCCGCTTCAAATCCCCATGGTTACCGAACATCACCGCCAATGTATTCACCGATCGCCCCTATGTCAGCATCCACGATTTTCCAGAAGAAGGCCATACAGGGATATTTGATGGCTATGATGTCTACATCTATAACACGAATGACAAAATCTACTGTGAGCGCAACTACAGTAACTGCGACGAGCTAAAAACCAAGCCCCGCCTCCACTGGGATCACCTGGATTTAATTTATTTCCTCGGTTACGCCCTCTGGAATTACAGCTGTAGCCCCTACATTTTTAATGACAAAGGCTTTAACTGCCATCAGGGTGAAGACTGGATCGACTCGGATGGCAGCGTACTGAGCACATTGCATGTACGCTACCCGGGACATATCCCAACACACTGCAAACAACAGGTCTTTTATTTCGACCAGAAAGGCCTGCTCAGGCGCAATGACTATACCTCCGATGTAATCAGCTCGCTGGCCATCGGTAGCCATTATTGCCGCGATTACAAAACCTTTGGCGGCCTCAAGTTTCCAACCCACCGAACGGTTTTCCCACGCCTGTGGAATGGCAAACCCTTTAAGCCCTTTAAAGTTATGGATGGACGTTTTAAAGATATTTTAATTAACTGGCGTGAGTCGCCCAGTCTGGTGTAAGGTAGCTTAAACTTAGGTTTAACCTGGATTAATCCAGGTTAAAGACACCTCTTATATGACCTCATTAGTAATTTATGGCCTTTACCAAAAAATAAATAATATGAAACGACTCCTCTTACACTCTGTTTTTTTATGGGCCATTATTCAGCTGAGCGCCTGCTCCATGGCAGAGCTTACCGTTAAAGCCTCTATGCCAATGATTGAAGGCGGCATGGTTGCGCTAAACAGAGAACCCGATTTAGCACTGGCAAAAGCCGCCATGCCTGCAAATATCGAGCTAATGGAAGGCATGATTATTAACTCACCCGATAATACCGAACTGCGCAACTATGCCGCCCAGGCCTGGTACGGCTATGCCTTTGGTTTTGTAGAAGATGAAGACCCACAACGCGCAGCCCGTTTCTATCGGCGCGGGCTCAATCACGCACTCTATAATTTGCAGCAAAGTGGACTGGATAAACACACTCTCACCGGCAGCCTGGATGCACTACAGAAAAAACTCAGCCGCTTTGATGAAGACGATGTAGCCGCACTTTTCTGGGCCGCCTCCAACTGGGCAAAATGGATTGACCACAACCGCAACAGGGTCGAAGCCATAGCCGACCTGCCCAGAGCCGTTATGCTAATGCAACGAGTAATCGAACTGGACGAGCGTTTTTTTATGGCCGGCCCACATATATTTTTCGCGGTTTATTACGGCAGCCGATCACCTATGCTGGGTGGAAACTATACACTCTCCGAACAACACTTCGAACAGGCAAAAAACATAAACAAGCGCTCGCTCTTACTGGTCGATCTGCTACAGGCACAATACCTGGACCGACAGCAGTTTGAACAGAAAAATTTCCACAATCGCCTGACATACATCATTGAAAAAGACACCACTGCATATATTGATATGACGCTTATCAATGAAATAGCAAAAGACAAAGCACATAAGCTACTTAAACAGGAATCTCAATGGTTTTAAAAATAACAGCCTTATTAATACAGTTATGTGTTTTTTTTACACTCGCTCTAGCGACCGCCCATGCAGAGAAAACCTACACACTTAAATTTGCCACGCTTATCCCACCGGATACCGCATGGATGAACAGCATACAGGCATGGTCAGATAACCTGAAAGCCAGAAGCAATGGCCGCCTGCAACTAAAAATCTACCCCGGTGGTGTAATGGGCGATGAGCCAGATGTATTAAGAAAAATTCGCAGCCACCAGCTACACGGTGCTTTTTTCAGCGGTTATGGCATTGGTCGCATTTACCCGCCAGCCCGCGTACTTGAAATGCCCTTCCTGTTTAAAAATACAGATGAATCTGATTTTGTGCGTAAAAAAATAATGCCCGAGATCGAAAAAGGCTTTAGAGAAAAAGGTTTCGAGCTGCTGGGCTGGCCAGAAATCGGCTTTCTACACTTTTTTTCCAAACAGCCCATTAATTCACTGGATGAACTAAAAACCCGACACATCTGGCTGTGGCAGGGCGACCCGATGGGAGAAGCATTTTCCAGCGCCGCAGGCGTGTCCCCCGTGCCGCTCTCCATTATGGATGTATACACCCAGCTATCTGCTCAGCACGGCAGTATTGATACCGTTTATAACTCACCATTCGGCGCATTGGCGATGCAATGGCACACAAAACTCAAATACGCATCAAATGTTCCCATGACAAATGCCATCGGCAGTCTGGTGGTCAGCCATCATTTTTATCACAAACTACCCGAGGACCTGAAACAACTACTAAAATCCACAGGCGCGGAAGTTGCTGATGAAATAAACCGCGACTCAAGACGCGACAACCAGAAAAGCATCGCCCTCCTTAAACAAAGTGGTATCAAATTCACATGGGACTGGACACAAAGCGAACAACAGCAAATGCTTGAAATAAGAAATCAGGCCGCTAAAACTCTTGCTAAATCAGGCTATATACCCGAGCGGTATTTCACACAGGCAAAAAATATATTGAAAAAATACCGCTCCGATGTTTCACAAAAAATTTCACAGGACAACCATTAAACTCACCCGTGAATTTCTTTTTTAATGTAAAAAAATACCTTGTCTCTTTTGAAAAAGCAACAGCGGCTATCAGCCTGCTACTGCTTTTAATACTGGCGCTCTCACAGGTTATACTGCGTAATATTTTTGATACAGGTTTTTCCAGTATTGATGTCATTTCCAGGCATCTTGTGCTCTTTATTACTTTTATGGGCGCGGCTCTTGCGACAGAAAGCAACCAGCATATAAAAATTGATTGCCTGAACTCCGTTGTAAGCAAACGATTCAAAGCAAAAATAAAACAGCCATTACTTTTTATTAGCTCAATAATCAGCGGCGTTTTTTTCTGGTATGGCTGGCAATTCTGGTTAGATGAACAGCTTTATGCGCCCGCGAATGAACAACTCGCACTTTATCTTGCACTCATTATCCCTTCTGGTTTTTTTATCTTAAGCCTGCACTTTTTTTTACTACTGTTCACCTCTGATCCTGAACAGCCCATTGCTCATCAGCCCACACCCCCCGAACTCGATGACAACTGATGGTTATATTGATTTTCATACTGATTTTGCTGGCACTTATTGGGCTGCCACTGTTTATTGTTTTAGGTGCCGGCGGCCTGTATGCCAGCATCGCCTCTGAGATTAGCCCTGCTGGCTTAATTATTGAGCTATACCGCCTGGCCAGCCAGCCCAACTTAATCACTATTCCTTTATTTACCTTTGCAGGAATGACCATGGCAGCAGGCGGTGGGCCACAACGCCTGCTTAAACTCTTTAATGCCCTGCTCGGCTGGATGCCTGGCGGGCTCGCCATGGCCGGCATCGTGTCATGTGCTTTTTTTACCGCTTTTACCGGCGCATCGGGCGTAACCATTATTGCCCTGGGCGGCCTGCTTTATCCGCTGTTTATCAAAGCCCACTACTCAGAAAAATTCACCCTGGGCCTGCTTACATCATCTGGCTCACTTGGCCTGCTCTTTCCCCCCAGCCTGGCCATTCTTCTATACGGCATCGTATCGGGCACCAGCATTGACGAGCTGTTTCTTGCCGGCATTGTTCCCGGGCTCGTATTATTGCTAATGTTATTTATCTACAGCTACCTGACATCACGCAGCTGGCACAAACCGACACATGCATTTTCATCCAGGGAATTACTCAATGCGGCAAAAGAAACAAAGTGGGATATTTTTTTACCCATACTGGTTATAACCGGCATTTTTGGCGGCTTTGTAACAGTGGCAGAAGCCGCCGCCGTAACGGCCAGCTATGCCCTTTTCATCGAAACCGTTATTTACAAAGAGCTGAAGCTCCGTGCAGATCTGTCCAGAATCCTCATTGATACCGCAAAACTTATCGGCAGTATTTTAATTATACTTGGGGTTGCAATGGGCCTCACCAATTTGCTTATAGATTCTCAACTGCCCATGCGATTGCTTGATGCAATCGAAAATCACATTAGCAGCCCATTACAATTTTTATTATTACTCAACCTGTTTCTGTTGCTGATTGGCGCAATGATGGATATTTTCTCGGCCATCGTTGTAGTGGTTCCCCTCATTATGCCATTAGCTAACCGCTATCAGATAGATCCTGTACACCTCGGCATTATTTTTCTGGCCAACCTGGAAATTGGTTATATGACCCCCCCTGTCGGCATCAACTTATTCATCGCCTCACAGCGCTTTGGTAAAGACATATACACCCTGTTTCAATCCACCCTGCCATTTTTACTTATCATGTTTATCTGGTTACTTATGGTATCCTACCTGCCCGTTTTAACTTTATGGTGGAAATAACATAATGTCAGGCAAGCTCATCGACCCCAAAGTGATAACTGACTTTAATAACCAGCCGGTTGCCCTGCTGCCCAGAGGCTTTATTTTTAACGACGAGCGGTGGGAAACTATCTGGGCAGAATATGACAAAAAAGGCGAATCCCTGACATCCGAAGATTTAAAACGCCTGTTCCCGGAAGACACCTCGCTACAGGTAGCACCTGTAACCCGCACAGGCTCGCAGCCGGGAACAGACTTTCGCCAGACATCCACGAATACACCTGACAGCGACAAATCATAACCGTCAGTCACTTACTCCCTGAAATACAGCTGAATTTATGACATAAATAGACTAATATTTGCTAGTATCAGACTACTGCTATACGCCTGCTGGCACCAGGCGACAAACACTCGCCACCAAAGAGCACAGAGAGAAACAACGCCCTGGCGCATGGCCATACCACTGGTCAGCACCACTTGTTCTGATTCCATCAGTTTAAATAAATTGATAAAAGCACTGATTTTTCAGCCATCAGGGTTAGCCAATGAACAACGCACTGGATCGACTTGAACGTAATATTTTATCAAATGACGAGCTCTCCATTGAACACCCGGAGTCCATAGCACATCGCCACCCCGGGGCTTATCAGTTTGTTCTGTGTTGCCTCAGCATTGCAGGGTACACGTTTATTTTTAGCCTGCCTGTTACCGTAGTATTGCTGCTCGCGTTTATTCCCAATCAGATAATATCCGCCGCAGACTTTATAAGCGTTTCAGTTATTTTTATAGAAATAGCCATTACACTTATTGCAGCATCATTAAGTGCAACACTTTTTCAGCTTAAAATACAACTCCCTCCAGGAAGGCCTGTCAACGCTAATGAAGCGCCAAAACTATTTGCCCTGATTGATGAGCTAAACCTGACGTTATCACCGCAGAAGCTACAGCCAAAAATACAGCAAATTAAAATTTCACAGAAATTTGAAATAAACATTATCCGAACGCCTCGAAATGGTTTTCCTGTTTTTTTTACAAACACGTTAATACTCGGGCTTCCCCTTTTGCAATGCCTTTCACCTAAACAGTTTAAAAATTTAATTTCTCATGAAATAGTCCACCTCTCGGGCTCTCGCTCTCGACTCAGCAGCTGGCTCTATTTTACTGGCACGTACTGGGAACAATATAATTTTGCACTTAAAAAACAGGTTAAATCGCCAAATATTTTTCTACTTGTGTTCTTCGCCTGGTTCTCCCCCCTGTATCATCTTCTTGCAAGAGAAATTGAAAAGATAGAATGCATGAATGTAGATAAACTACTAACCGAAAAAATATCTGCCGAAGATCTATCTGATGCACTTGTACAACACTTTATTAGCCATAAATATCTAAACGATTCTTTCTGGCCAAATTTGAATGAAAAAGCCTACAGACATAGTACACCTCCTTATATGCCATACTCAGGCATAGAAAGAAATTTGAAAAGCAAACTCGATGATATAACACGCCAGTCCTGGCTGGATAGCGCACTGTTTGATACATTTGAATCAACAAATATTCCCAGTTTATCTCATCGCCTGAAACAGTTGGGTATCAACAATCCTCCCTTACCTGGATTTTTACAAACCTCAGCTGCAAAATATTTTCTTGGAAAAGCCTTACCTGTTTTGATACAGCAAATGGATAAAGTATGGGAAGTCAGCAACCAGTTTGTCTGGCAAAAAAAATATGCCAAAGGTCAAAGTGAGCTCACACATTTGAATGAACTTGTGATTCAGGCTGATCAGGGCCTGCTTTCTGATGAACGCATCTGGGAATACATGCAACTCATCAAACGGCACAACGATGAGCAGCAGGCAACCATTAAATACAGGGAAATATTGAAATTAAATACCCGAGATCCGCGCATCAGCTTTGAAATCGGCCGAACACTGCTGGAACAAATGGACGAAAGCGGCATACAGGCACTTGATAGAACCATGCAACTGGAAGAGGGCTACACGGTTATGTCATGCCAGATCTTAACTCGATATTATGCCCGCATGGGCGACAGCCGCTCGGCACAATCCTGTCGGCGTCGCGCACTGGCGTACCAGATTAATGTTGCCTGAAAAACCGCTAAACCTGAATTAGTCGGCTGGACACCTGATTCCAGAAACACTAACAATAAACGTTTTTTGGTCAAGCAGCTCAGTTTTTATATCAAGGCCGAGTATTTCTGCATAAGCCTTAATAATTGATAACCCAAGTCCTGAGTGATCCGAAGATGATCTTGCCCTGTTTTTTCGCCACAACCTGTCAAACATTAAATTCAGATCCTGATCAACAAGCTGGTCGGTGGTGTTTTTAATGCTCAGGGATAAAAAACCATCCCGCTCAACGGTATCTATATATAACGTGCTATCACAGACACTATACGCGACAGCATTAGACACCAGATTATCAATGATTTTTTCAAATTCAATTATTTCAATATCCATGAGCAAATCAGCATCTATATTACACACTATTTCCAGGTTTTTTTCATCCGCTAAAACCCTGTATCTTTTCAAACAGCTATCAACGACTTTCTTTACCCGATGAGGGGATGAATTGCATTCAGGCCGGGTGTTTTCACAACGCGCAAGCGCGAGTAAATTATTAACCAGTAGCATCATCTGCTTGCTTGAGTCATGTACCCCCTGATAAAAATTCTGAGCCAGAGAAAGGTCATCGGGCCATTTTAGCGCCACCTCCGACATCGTAAGCAACTCTGTAATAGGTGTTCTTAACTCATGAGACACATCTGAAGAAAAACGTTTTTCTCGATGAAATGATAAGTCAAGCCTGCTAAGCAGGCTATTAAACTGCAATACGAAATCACTTAATTCATCAGGAAGATCAACAACCTTAATTTCGTTATGCAGCTTATCGGCGCTTAATCTCTTTATCTGATTATTCATGTTAATTACAGGGAGTAAACTTCTTCTTACTGTTTTTCTAACCATGTAATTTAGTATAAAGATTATTATTAAAACCAGCGAAATTGTTGCCAGATGAATGCTATTAATTAATAAATCAACTTCTTCGCGCTCTTTAGCAACTACAAGCGTTATTATTTTTTTATTGCTCACTGACTGAGAAGAGTAATTTTCTTTATCAGAAGGATCAAGGTAGAAACTCGACTGGATCATTCGTCCTCTACGGCCATCTGGCAACATAACATTTTCAATAAATTTAACAGGCTCAGAAGAGCTCCTGAATGATAGATTATCATATTCTAATGAGTGTGATTTTTCAAAAATTTCACTATTATTAATCCATATCTGAAAATACTCCGAGTTAGTACCAGGCTCAAACTCCGGCATATTTTCGCCTGAAAAACCAAAATAAATTTCATCTTTCATATGCGATATCAAATGCGCAATCACATCAGCCTTAGTTTGGATAATTTCATCCTCCTCATGAATCAGCCAGAAACTCACTGCGACATTAAACACGACCAGAACAATAAAAAATATCACCGCATTCAGAACAATAACACGCCGACTCAACTGTTTTTCCAGTGAATATGACATTATTTGTACTGCCTGTCCGAAATATAATAGCCAAAACTACGTTTGGTCTTTATTAAACCGATAATACCGACAGACCTGAGTTTTTTTCGTAACGAGCTAATATGTACCTCAAGCGTGTTGCGTGTAGCAATGACAGCCTGACTGCTATGCATTTGTTCAGAAAGAGACCCATATGATATAACCTGATTAGCATTTAAGGCCAGACACTCAATAATCTGATACTCTGTGGGTGTCAGCCCTGATTCTACGCCATTTACACTAACCTGCCGCATCATAATGTCCACAGTCAGATCACCAAAACGCATCCGGGGCGATCCCGTGTTATATTTTCGTCGTGTAAGCGTTAATAACCGCGCATGTAGCTCATCAAAGGAAAATGGCTTCACCATATAATCATCAGCACCGGCATTAAGACACTCCACTCGATCCTCAACCCTGTCTTTTGCCGACAATATCAGCACATAGTCATCTTTATGCTGATTTCGAAGCTCTTTTAATACGCTCAATCCATCCATCACGGGCAACATTAAATCAAGAATTATAACATCATAATGATTTACCAGCGCATAGCTCAACCCCTCACCGCCATCCCCCGTGCAATCTACAACACAACCAAGCCGTCTAAATCCTTCAGCTAACGAAACCATTAGCCTCGAGGAATCTTCAATTATCAGTAATTTCATATATTAAGATGTTTTATCATAATTCAGAATGGAATAACCGATTTATCAGCATTCACTCATTTAAAATCATTCTGTTCATGCTCAGATTAAATACCTGAGTACTGGATCAGTACTCCTGAACCCGTACTCAGAGCGTAGGAAACTATACTCGACAAACCTTAAGATTTACTTAAGGGCACAGGCCTCTGCGCCATCAATATATGATTAACTCTATACCCCATCATAAGCCAGAACTTAACCTTCTTCCTCTAACCTTAAGATTTCCTTAAAATTTCATTGATATATAAAAACAGGAATAAATAATAAATAATAAATAATAAATAATAAATAATAAATAATAAATAATAAGTAATATTCAGAAACTCTTAAGTTTCAAAAGCTATTATCTGCATAACATACTAGAGCACCCACTCCATATCTAACGGTAGAAATATTTATGCTGATAATATTTTAACTATTTAATACCCAATTCCAGATAACCCCCCCATATATTACAGACTGTAGAGCTTACACAATGACCAAAAAGATTAAGTACAAAACGCCATTCAGTAAATTAAAAAATCCTGAGTTTTCCGTTACGACTTTAATATTTATATCGTCTATTTATATAGCTTTATTCAACAACAACACCTTCTGGTCATCTCTAAATAGCATAATGGGAAATAATATTTTTGACAATGCCTTGGTTATCTCATCATTTTTCATGTTCATAACAACCATAATATATGTTATATTTTCAATTTTTAGCCAAAAAATATTAATAAAATATGTTTTAGCCACGATTATAATACTCAGCTCATTTATCGCTTATTTTATTGACGAACTTGGCGCCGTAATAAGTTACTCAATGATTCAGAATATTTTTGAAACAGACATCCATGAAGCCATGGACCTGTTAAACTGGAAAATGTTACTCCATATACTGGTTTATGGAATAGTTCCGTCGATACTTATTATCTCTATAAAATTTAAAAAAAATACTGCACTTAAAGAAATAAGATCAAGAATCAGTTTTCTAATCATTCTGACACTCACTACTTCTTCCCTGGTATATATATCTTACAAAGACATCTCTTTTCTTAGCCGTGAAAACAGAGAGCTAAGATTTTATATAAATCCTGTTTACCCATTGATTTCGCTCTATAAGCACATTAAAATATCTCGAAAAAACACCCACTCAGAAATAACCAGGCTATACACCGATTCAAAAATAATCGAATCCTATCCTGCCTCGGACAAACCTTCATTATTAATGCTTGTTGTCGGCGAAACAGCACGTGCTAAAAACTTTTCACTAAATGGCTATGCACGAAACACCACGCCTGAGCTTTCCAGAGAAAAAATCATCAATTTCTCAAATACATCATCCTGCGGCACAGCCACAGCCGAATCACTCCCCTGTATGTTTTCTGACATCGACCACGACTCCTTTGATCTGGACAAAATACGCCATCGTGAAAACTTGCTAGACGCACTAAACTACGCAGGTGTTAATGTATTGTGGCGAGAAAACAACTCAGGTTGCAAAGGCGTTTGCGCAAGAACAGAAACTCAGTTAATGAACACCATCACCGATGTAGATCTTTGCAAAAATGAAGAGTGCTACGATGAAGTTTTACTGCACAATCTGAGTAAAAAAATATCGGAAATTTCCACCGACACAGTAATTATACTGCACCAGCAGGGAAGCCATGGCCCTGCATATTACAAACGAGTACCTGAAAAATATGCCGTTTTCAAACCTTCCTGTAGTATTAAGGCCGTACAGGACTGTAGCCCCGAAGAAGTCATTAACTCATATGATAACACCATCCTCTACACTGATTATTTTCTCAGCCGTGTTATAAATACACTTAAGAATAGAAGCAACATAAATACAGCCATGATATACATGTCCGACCATGGGGAGTCACTAGGCGAAAACGGCGTTTATTTACATGGCCTGCCCTACTTCATGGCCCCGGAGGAGCAAACGCATATTCCATTCATAGTATGGCTATCACCAAAGACACAAGTCGCAGAAAATATTGATGTTTCATGTCTGCAAAAAAATAGCAGCAGAGAATACTCCCATGATAATCTACTACATTCTGTGCTAGGTTTAATGAATATCGAAACAAAACACTACAAACCTGCTCTGGATATATTTTCAACCTGCACTCGGAATCAACAACTACAGATATCGCAGGCAGATGAACCACCTCTGGATAAACAACTGCAATGAACTGCCGGACATAAGACTTCACATTAGTCTTATTTGAGCAGGAAGAGTCAGGTCAGAATTGGCCGATTTTTTGCCAGGGAACAGGCAAGCTAGCACTTTTTCGTAGAATATACGATAATTCACTTTCTTTTGATTCCGGGTTAACAATATGGGCTGGTGGGGAAAAGTAATTGGAAGCGGCTTTGGCTTTATGCTGGGCGGCCCATTAGGGGCACTTGCTGGTGCCGCACTCGGCCACCAGCTCGACAGGGGGCTAAGCACAGCCAGCCTGGCCCTCGGCAATACAGAGCGTACACAACTGGCATTTTTTACCGCCTGCTTCTCACTTATGGGCTATCTCGCCAAAGTTGATGGCCATGTATCAAAAAGTGAGATACGGATGGCCGAGAACATTATGACCCGGATGAACCTCAGTACCGAGCAGCGCAAAGCCGCCATCGACCTCTTCAACAGAGGCAAACAGGATGATTTCCCGTTGGAGGAAGTTCTACAGCAATTTAAGCAGGAATGCCATCGACGCACCCATTTAATTCAGATGTTTCTTGAAATCCTGATTGCAACGGCATTTGCAGACAATCAGCTTGATAAAACCGAGCACAATGCCCTGCTATCTATTGCTAAAGCCGTTGGCTTTTCCACCACTCAACTGCAACAGCTGATAGATATGACTCGCGCCCACTCTCAGCAGGCCGCCAGCCCTGCGCAGCTTTCACTTCCTCAGGCCTATGCAATGCTCGGCATCAGCCCTGAGACCCCTGATAAGGAGCTTAAAAAAACCTACCGCCGCTTAATGAGTCAACACCACCCTGATAAACTGGTGGCCAAGGGCCTGCCAGAAGAAATGATCAAACTTGCAAACCAGAAAACCAGCGAAATAAAGAGCGCCTACGAGCAAATCAAAGATAGCAGAGGGTGATATGCAATAAACCCCTGCATTTTATATGATGACAGCGCCAGCATATCGAACTATCATCTATACCCTCATTATAATGACGCAGGTGAATTAAAGTGCAAATACAGGGCCCATTTACAATCGCTATCAATGACAGTAGCGAAACCGGCTTACGCGAGCTGCACCTGGGTTTTAAGCCCGCGACTCAACAATTAGACCTGCACAGCAGGCTAAGCTCAATTAAAGATTATCTGGTTGAATTGCATAAGAATATTGACTCCGAAAGCGATGCTACCAATCAGCAGGGTATGATCACCATTGCTCAGATTGTACAGGAACTACTGCCACATCTTGCGGCGGATGAAATTCCACTGAATGAGACGATTGTGATAGAAATTGGCCCAATACAGTCTTCACCATTTGATGACTTGCTGCGTGGTGCAACACTCTCCTGAGTAAAACGCACCTGAACCGTACACTTTAAAGCGTTCAACTGACTTTTCCAGGTTAAACACCATAAAATGCGTAAACCTAGATTAATCAGTTGGGCGCGAAAAAGATGTGCAAGTTATTGATTTGGATAGCGTAATGAAAAAATGTGAAGTCACCTTATTGGTGATGAGCAC
>VAOX01023569.1_pt1 | contig 13456 bp, 14 predicted proteins | sample 3393891 | NCBI WGS metagenome assembly VAOX01 (sample SAMN08290429, study PRJNA428436) | hydrothermal vent metagenome | isolation source: Deep-sea hydrothermal vent chimney | place: Indian Ocean: Southwest Indian Ridge | depth 2822 m m | reverse complement strand
TAGCTTGTCTGACTATGATGTCACCTTAGACTTTCAACCTACCGATTTCACTCAAGTAAACCAAGATATCAATCCGAAAATGATTAAGCTTGCGTTGGAGTTATTGGCATTAGAAAAAACTGACCACGTATTAGAATTGTTTTGTGGATTAGGAAACTTCACTTTACCTATGGCTCGTTTTGCGAAACAAATTACAGGGGTAGAAGGCGATGCTAATTTAATTGAGCGCGCTAATAAAAATGCAGAACAAAATAATATTATAAATACTGATTTACACGTTGCAAATTTAATGGAAGATGTTTCTGCTAGTGACTGGCTAAAGCCATCTTACGATAAGTTATTATTGGATCCACCGCGCAGTGGTGCAAAGGAAATGATGCCTTATATTGCAAAAATGGGTATTAAACATATTGTTTATGTTTCATGCAACCCGTCTACTTTGGCAAGAGATGCCGGAATGCTAGTAAATGAAATGGGTTACACCTTAGAAAAAGCGGGAATTATGGACATGTTTCCTCATACGGCTCATGTTGAGTCTATTGCATTATTTACTAAGAAATAAAATAAATTATGGCAACAGAAATTGAAAGAAAATTTTTAATTAAAAATTCTTCATGGAAAGAGCATGCGGATAAAGGAAATAAATATTCACAAGGCTATTTAGTAGGAAGCAAACATGCTTCGGTGCGTGTTCGTCTTCAAGGAGAGTACGCTTATCTCAATATTAAATCGGCTACACTGGGCATTGCTCGCCAAGAATTTGAATATGAAATACCTTTAGTTGATGCGTTGGAAATGCTTGATACATTATGTGAAAAACCATTAATTAGTAAAACACGTTATCATATTAAAAATGATAATCATTTGTGGGAAATTGACGTATTTGATGGCGATAATGAAGGTTTGATTGTTGCAGAAATAGAGTTGAATAATGAAGATGAAGTTTTTACTAAACCAGATTGGTTAGGTGAAGAAGTCTCTGCTGATACGCGATATTATAATGTTTGTTTAGTAAAACATCCTTTCAAAGAGTGGTCTTGATTCACTTATTTCATTATGAAAAACACTAAAGTTATTGATGTCGATGTCTATAAACAAGAGCTGTGTTTATTAGAAAACGACACTATCATTGCTCGGTATAATATATCGACAGCTAAAAATGGTGTTGGTCAGAAAAAGGGAAGTGAATGCACCCCGTTGGGATGGCATATTATCCGCGCTAAAATTGGTGCTGAAGTAAAAGAAAATACTGTATTTATCGGGCGCAGAGAAACAGGTGAAATATTTAATGAAGAATTACGTAAAAACAATTCTCAGCGCGACTGGATTTTAAGCCGGATTATGTGGCTAAGTGGCTTAGAAAAAGAAAAAAACAGGGGTGGAGAAGTGGACACGATGCGCCGCTATATCTATATACATGGATGCCCAGATAAAGATTCATTTTCACACCCTTCATCACATGGCTGTGTGAAAATGCGTAATAATGATGTTATTGATTTATTTAATAATGTTGACGTGGGTACACGTGTTTTAATTCATGATAATTAAACAGGTCATTCCACATGATGTTAAAAATATTTAAATTAATATTATTGAGTAGTTTTATTCTTCAAACAAGTTGCGAGATAACTTTTAAACGAAAAAACATGGGAGATGACTTTTCAAAAACAATAACAAATAACCTTGTTCCAAATAAAAAACTATCAAAAGAAGAAAAAAAACGAATTAAAGACTTTTCGATTATTTCAAAATATTATTCAGATGCTGCTAATACAACTATTCGTAATGAGATGATAACGCATACAGAAATATCAAAAAAACAAGAAAAACAATTGATTGTAGATAAAATAATTTCTCGTGATATTCAAGTTATGCCATTGCCTATAGAGTTAGAAAGAATGCTGTCTAACTTAACGTTAAATCATATCCGAGTACAAGCTGGGGTACATATTATTTTGATGGATGTAAAAACTCGACGAATTATATATTTAATTAAAATATAAAGATGTTGTAACGAGTATTTAGTCACAAATTAAATTTTAAATTGCTTGCTACAGTGCGTTGCTAGAGTAGGAATGATAGAATATATTAATTTAATAACAATAGAATAAAAATTAGGAATCGTTATGTCACTTGGTCCAATTATGCTGGATCTCGACTCAATAGAGATGAGTCCTGAAGAGTATGAGATTTTACAGAACCCCCTTGTTGGCGGGGTGATTTTATTTACTCGCAACTTTTCTTCTGTAGAACAAATTACTCAACTGATAAGTAAAATCCATCAAATTCGAGAGCCACGTTTACTTATTGCTGTGGATCATGAAGGTGGACGTGTACAACGTTTTCGTGATGGCTTTACTTCATTGCCGGCGGTAGGGCATTTTGGTGAAATATATAAAACAAATCCTAAGCGAGCACATTTTTTATCGGAAACGGCAGGATGGATGATGGCGGCTGAATTACGCGCCATCGGAGTTGATTTTAGTTTTGCTCCAGTACTCGATATTGATTATGGTGTCAGTGATGTCATTGGTGATCGGGCTTTCCATCAAGATGGTCAGATTATTACAGAGTTAGCTCATGCCTATACCATCGGAATGCATGAAGCTGGAATGGCTGCTACGGGTAAACATTTTCCTGGACATGGAGCGGTGAAAGCAGATTCTCATATTGATATTCCTGTTGATGATAGAGAATACAATGAAATATATGCGAAAGATATTTTGCCTTTTAAAAAAATGATTCATCATGGTATGGCTGCTGTTATGCCTGCACATGTTATTTATCCTAAAGTTGATACCTTGCCTGCAGGTTTTTCAGAAATTTGGCTAAAAGATATTTTACGCAAGAGGTTAGCTTTTCAAGGTGTAATATTCAGTGATGACTTAGATATGAAAGGGGCGAGTGTCATTGGAGAAAAGTACATTGATCGTGCAGAAAAAGCGCTTTCAGCAGGTTGTGATATGGCGTTAGTATGCAATAATCGTGACGGCGCGTTAAATGTACTGGATAATCTTAGTGGCCACAATGATCCTGTTTCACATTTACGTTTAGCACGTATGCATGGTAAAAATGAAACTACAATGGTGGCTTTACACAGAACAACAAAATGGAAAAAATCAGCCGACATATTAAAACGGTACCAAGATGATCCAACATTAGAATTAAAATTTTAAACGATATATTTTAGGTTTAGCATGATAGAAAAAATACAAAATTATTTTCCTTTTTTGCATAAAGACGACACATGGATGTTGCAAGTTTTTGCAGTCGTTTTTATTGCTTTACTGCTTGATTTATTTCAAAAACGAGTACTACGTAGAGTTAAATCCAAGCTAGAAAAAACATCAAACCTTTGGGACGATGCTTTTATTCATGCAATTATTAAACCCCTTAGTTTATTAATTTGGATATTTGGTTTATCTGTTGCTGTTGAGATAACGGGTTCAGATAATTCATTAAAAATATTTGAAGTTGGTACGATTGTTGTCATTTGTTGGACATTAATTCGATTAATTAGCTTTATTGAAGTAAATATTGTTGAACAACAAAATATAAAAGGAAAAAAAGTTGATAAAACGACAGCCGATGCAATAAGTCAGCTGTTGCGTATTTCAGTTATCATTACTTCAGTATTAGTTGGACTACAAAGCTTAGGTTTTAATATATCGGCTATTTTAGCTTTTGGTGGTATTGGTGGTATTGCGGTTGGTTTTGCTGCTAAAGATTTATTGGCTAATTTCTTTGGTGGCTTAATGATTTACTTAGATCGTCCTTTTTCTGTTGGAGATTGGATACGATCGCCAGATCGAAATATTGAAGGTACAGTAGAAAAAATTGGTTGGCGTTTAACACTTATTCGTACTTTTGATAAACGTCCTTTATACATACCTAACTCTATGTTTGCTTCTATTTCTGTCGAGAACCCTTCTCGAATGACCCACCGACGAATATATGAAACGATTGGCGTACGATATGATGATAGCAAAGTACTTCCGGATATTATTGCCGATGTGAAAACTATGCTTGAAAACCATGATGAAATTGATAACACACAAACCTTGATGGTTAATTTCAATCAATTTGCTGCATCATCTTTAGATTTTTTTATTTATACCTTTACCAAAACAACCAACTGGATAAAATTCCATGAGGTAAAACAAGATGTGTTATTCCAAATTACAGGAATAGTTGAAAACCATGGCGCTGAAATGGCATTTCCTACTTCAACGATTCACATTGAAAATGAAGCGTTAATGAAGAATCTGAATGAACATTAAAGATATAAATAAAATTAAAACCGAATCGGATTGTTTGTGCGATTCTTCACAACTTGATAAAGCATTAAGTCATTTAGCCAAGGAAATTACTTTAGATTTAAAAGATAAAAATCCGATTTTACTTTGTGTTATGACGGGAGGTATTATTCCTGTTGGCCATTTGGCTACACGCCTAAATTTCCCCTTACAAATGGACTATGTGCATGCAACACGCTATCAAGGGGAAACAAGTGGTGGCGAATTGCATTGGATACAAGAACCTACGCTGTCACTTAAAGGAAGAAATGTTCTGATTGTTGATGATATTTTTGATGAAGGAATTACCCTTCTAGAAATAAATAAGTATTGTAAAGCTAAAGGTGCTGCTGAAGTATATTCAGCCGTACTTGTCAATAAAGTTCATACACGCAAAGTTGATTATCAACCTGATTATATTGGTCTAGATATTGAAGACCGTTATTTATTTGGTTTTGGTATGGATTATAAAAATTATTTACGCAATGTTAATGCAATCCATGCCGTGAAAGGAATGTAATAAATGACAAAAATAGCGATTATTGGTGGGACAGGCTTAACCACAATAGAAGGTTTTGAAATTACTCACCGTGAAATTGTGCAAACGCCCTTTGGAGAACCTTCAGGGCCTTTGATTCAAGGAGATTTTTGCTGTAATAACGTATATTTTTTACCTCGACATGGTGCTGGTCATACCATAGCGCCACATAAAATTAATTATAGGGCAAATATTTGGGCACTAAAAAATGCCGGTGTTGAACAAGTTATAGCAATTAATGCTGTTGGTGCAATCGACAAGAATATGCAACCCGGCTCACTCATTATTCCAGATCAAATTATTGATTATACAACTTCACGAACAAATACTTTCTTTGAAGAAGGTTTGAGTCAAGTCGTACATATAGATTTCACAGAACCGTTTTGTGGCTACCTTCGAGAATCTATTATTCATGCTGCAGACACGCATTCTATAAATATTATTAAAGAAGGAACTTATGCTGCAACTCAAGGGCCACGTTTAGAAACCGCAGCAGAAGTGAATCGATTAGAATCAGATGGCTGTCATTTAATTGGTATGACATGCATGCCTGAAGCAGCATTAGCTCGGGAACAAAAGCTGTGTTACGCAAGTATTTCGGTTGTTGCCAACTTAGCCGCAGGCAGAGGAGATGAAGATTTAACAATGGATGTGATTGAAAAAAACCTAAATAAAGGAATGGAACAAGTGCGTCAATTGCTTGAAGCAGTCATTCCATCATTAAGTTAATTAATTATGGTGCATCCTCTGGTTTTTCATAAGGCATAATTTTAATTAATATTCCTAAAACAGGGTGATCTATATAATGAAGTTCGTTACTCCGCATGCGACGACGCTTTTGCTTTAAGTGTATAACACCTTGTTTTTCTAACTCATTGCGTAATATTTCATTATCAAGTGCCTTAAAAGGGTTATCACTAGGCACAATTTCGGGTATTTTATTTTGTAAAGTAAGTTCCGCTTCTAGGTGTAGATAGCGCGCTAACGTAACACGAAAAATGCCTTCCAAAATCAATGGTGATGGTTCTAATTCTGTTATATCTTCACTTTGAAGCGAATTTTCTATTATATTTTCATCATCAATTTTTGGAGCAGCGGGTATTTCTCGCTTAAAATAGATTGGTAAAGCAGTTTTTTTGTCTAAACCAGGTTGTCGCCAAGCAGTGTGAAAAATAACGCGTTGAGATTTAGAGTTAGTTATTTTTTCAACTTCTGGATTTAATTGATAGCGGTTGGAATTAAGTACTTTATAGCTCGATTTTAAATCAACATCTTGTGGTAACCAGTCTTTATTCACAGGCTGACCTAATGTGACTATTTTTTCAGGTAGAGTAAGATTTACTTGCAGAGGCCAATTTTCACTCGCTTTTTGTTTCTCATCTAAATTTTCGATTATGACGATTTCCACATCGTAATAACGCATATCAGCAGCAAAACTCAGATTTGTCACTAAGAGAAAAAGAATAGATATTAGTATTTTCAATCGATTAATTCCTGTTATATTTGTTGTAAGCTATTTTCTCATTGTTGAGGAAAAAATGCTAAACCTAATTGGAATTTTGTGATGGCAGTACAAGAAGTAATCAAAATGGGGCATCCGTTGTTGCTGGAGCGGGCAAAAGAGGTCGAAAATTTCGCTAGCCAAGAGTTAGATACTCTGATTATCGATATGAAAGACACAATGCTTGACTTAAATGGAGCAGGATTAGCTGCACCTCAAATTGCGGTAGGTTTACGGGTTATTATATTTGGCATTTCAGATAACTCACGATATCCAGATGCAGAAACAGTTCCTGAAACGATCCTCATTAACCCCGAGATCAGTATTATTGATACAAATAGAGAATCTGCATGGGAAGGTTGTTTAAGTGTTCCTCATATGAGAGGACTTGTACCTCGATATACATCGATTAGATATCGAGGCTATGATCCTCAAGGGCAATTAATTGAACGCGAAGCTCATGGTTTTCATGCTAGAGTGGTGCAGCATGAAGTTGATCATTTGGATGGTATTTTATACCCTTTCCGTATTGAAAATATGAAGAATTTCGGTTTTGAAGATGAGTTATTCCCAGTTTCAGAGAGAGAGGAAGATGAATGATAATTAAACTCATTCACATGAGTAGCGTTTTTATTAGTCTTAGTTTATTTATTCTTCGTGGTATCTGGGTATTTCGAGAATCCACCATGATGTCAAAAAAATGGGTGAAAATTGTTCCTCATATTAACGATAGTGTGTTGCTTATCTCAGCAATATTTCTTACTGTTGAATTACAACAATATCCGTTTGTCGACACATGGTTAACCGTTAAATTTATTGCATTAATTATTTATATTCTATTAGGTATGTTTGCACTAAAACGTGCAAAAAGTATGAAGAATAAAGTACTGTTTTTTATTTTAGCGTTACTCACCTTTGCCTATATTATTTCTGTTGCTTTAACTCGAATGCCATTATGGTTTATTTAGTTACGCTTTTATTTTTTTTATTTCTACCAGTACAAAACATCTATTCTGTAGAACCTCCTGTTGAAACTGTTTTAGTTAAACAAAATATTATTGATTCAGAAAACTATGAAAATGAAGATGATGTCGATGAAATAGAACAGTGTCTCAACGAGACGGATAAGCCAGAAGAGAAAATAGAATCATTTATTTCAATTATGGATATACCGTATGCTTATATTTCATCGGGCATTGAGTCAACAGTGAGAAATATTGATGAATATTTTTCTGATGATAAAATAACTTATAAGACAAGTGGAAGCTATTTATTGTTACGACAAAATATGACCTTCACGGAAGGTGGCGTAATACGTTCTAAAAATGATATTTATTTTAACTTCCGTTTACCTAATACAGAGAAAAAATTAAAAATATTTTTCGAAACCAATAACAATCAATTTTCAAACTCAAGCACACAAAGCACAGTAACAGGCGACAGCCAATATATTACTGGTGTTCAGGGAAGTTCAGGTGAGAAATTTGGTTGGAAATACCGACCAACCCTTGGGCTACGTTTAAACTCTAGCATTGATTCTTTTATTCGATTTAAATTTAATTCAGAGTATAACTTTAATAAATGGACATTTAACTGGTATGAAACACCTTATTGGGATAGCAGAATAGGCTGGGGGTTTGATTCTTATTTTGAATTAATTAGAAAGATTCATGATAAACACGTGTTTCGAATGGGAACATTTGTCGGGTGGAGGCAAGATACTCGAGAATATAATACAAGCCATGTTGTGTCGATGTATCATAGTTTTGATGACAAAAACACCTTGTCATATTATGCCGGTGTATATGGTTTACGTGATTCTACATTATATACAACACGGTTTTTGTTGGGTTTGAATTATAGGAGAAAAATTTATAAAAATTATTTATTTATTGGTCTGGTTCCTGAAGTTTTATATCAAAAGGAAAACAGTTTTAAACCCGAACACTCATTAACTATTCGTCTGGAAATGTTCTTTAATAACTAGCATTTATGAAATGTTATAATGTTAAATAGTCAAACAGTTCTTCTAATGCGGTTATTCTAAATTCAATATCAATAATAGGCTTTAGCAGGCGTATTTTATCGCTACCATCTAATTTATACGTATTAGGTTGGCTTTGAATAAGTTTAATTATTTTCATTGGGTCAATATCAGGTTGCTCGACAAATATAATACGCCCACCTTCCTGACCATAATCAATTTTTTTAATACCCAGTTTGGCTGCGCTTATTTTCAACTCTGTAACTTGATGGAGAGTTTTAACGGGAGTAGGTAACAGCCCAAATCTGTCTATCATTTCTACTTGCAGTTCTCTTAACTCAGCCTTGTTTTTCGCACTGGCAATACGTTTGTACATGATAAGACGTTCATGTACATCAGGAATATAATCATTGGGAATGAGTGCAGGAACATGCAAGTCTATTTCTGCTCCTCGATGTAATGGTTTATCAAGCTCAGGTGTTTTACCTTGTTTTAGAGCTGTGACAGCACGCTCTAATAGTTCAGTGTACATGCTGAAACCGATTTCAATCATTTGCCCACTTTGGCCATCACCTAGTAGTTCACCTGCACCACGAATTTCTAAATCATGTGTTGCTAAGGTAAAGCCTGTACCTAATGATTCGATCGACTCGATAGCTTCTAAACGTTTTTTTGCATCTGACGTTAATGTTTTACGTTTAGGGATAATTAAATATGCATATGCTCGATGATGAGAACGCCCAACGCGTCCTCGTAATTGGTAGAGTTGTGCTAAACCAAAACGATCGGCTTTATTTAAAATAATCGTATTCGCACTAGGAATATCAATGCCTGTTTCAATAATGGTAGTACAAACGAGTATATTAAAGCGTTGATGATAAAAGTCAGACATAACACGTTCTAAGTCGCGTTCGCGCATTTGACCATGTGCAAACTGAATGTTTGCTTCGGGAATAAGTTCGCTAAGTTTATGTACTTGTTTTTCAATGGTCGCAACATCATTGTGTAAAAAATAAACTTGGCCGCCACGTTTTATTTCACGTAAACAAGCCTCTTTAATCATGTCGTCTTTCCATTCGGTAACAAATGTTTTGATGGCTAAACGTTTTGCTGGAGGGCTTGCGATAATGGACAGCTCACGCAACCCTGACATTGCCATATTTAATGTTCGAGGAATGGGCGTGGCGGTTAAGGTTAAAATATCAATTTCTGATCGCAGCGATTTAAATTGTTCTTTTTGTCTTACACCAAAACGATGTTCTTCATCAATAACGACTAAACCAAGGTTTTTATACTTAACATCAGCTTGTAATAATTTATGAGTACCAATAACAATATCTACTTTACCCGCTACTAAATCTTTTAGTACTTGTGTTTGTTCTTTTTTTGTACTGAAGCGTGATAGTGATTCAACCTGTATTGGCCAGTCAGCAAAACGATCGCGGAAATTTTCAGTATGTTGTTGCGTCAATAATGTTGTAGGAGATAAAATTGCAACTTGCTTTCCTGCTTGAACGGCAATAAAGGCGGCTCGCATTGCAACTTCGGTTTTACCAAAGCCTACATCACCACAGATCAATTGATCCATAGGTTTGGGTGAACGCATATCACGAATAACATTATCAATCGCCAATTGTTGATCGGGAGTTTCTTCGAAAGGAAAAGCCGCAGCAAAGGCTTGGTATTGCATTTCATCTATAGGATAAGCAAAGCCCACTTGAGCCTCACGACGCGCATAAATGTCGAGTAATTCGGCAGCAACATCATGCACTTGTTCACGAGCTTTCTTCTTAGCTTTTTCCCATTGACCACTACCGAGTCGATGAAGTGGCGCATTTTCTGCTGCTGCGCCGGTATAACGGCTAATTAAATGCAGAGAATTGACGGGGACATATAGCTTATCTTTATTTGCATATTCAAGAGTGAGAAACTCTGTATCGAGCTCACCTATTTTTAGGGTTTGTAAACCTAAATAACGTCCGACGCCATAATCCTCATGCACGACAGGTGCATTTAAGGTGAGTTCGGCTAAATTTTTTACAATACTGTCGGTGTCGCGTGTTGATTTTTTTCGACGACGACGCTGTAAAACTTGTAAACCAAATAACTGGGGTTCTGCAATAACCGCAATTGCCGGTTCATATAGTAGCAAGCCTTCATCAAGCGGTGCAACGGTAATCGCAATATTATCTTCGCCATTAATAAATTCACGCCAATTTTCTACTTGGGAGACAGTAATGCCGTTATCCCGTAACATTTCATTTAATGTTTCTCTTCGTCCTGTTGTTTCTGCAGCAAATAAAACTTTGCCATTAAAATTATTGAGAAATTGCTTTAAGACTAAAGCTGCCTCACTAGCACGAACATCAAAATTAAGGGGGGGCGGTGCTTGAGTAGAAAAATTAATGGCTTGGGGATCTTCATGTTCATAATGTTGCAACTCGACACGAGGAAAACGTTTGAAATGGCCAAACACTTCATTAACAGGTAAAAACACTTCATCTGGATTAAGTATAGGATGTTCAATATCATGTTGCATTTGTTCGTGACGTTCATTAATTTCTTGCCAGAATGTTTCTACTTCAGTGTTAACGTCATCGGCAGTAATTAACAAAGTTGAATCAGGTAAGTAATCAAAAAGACTAATTGTTTCTTCAAAAAATAAAGGAAGGTAGTATTCTATTCCTGGTGAAGCGATTCCATTGGTAATGTCACGGTAGATATTCGTTTTTTGTGGATCACCTTCAAAGCGTGCACGAAATGCGGTTCGAAATTGTGATATAGCCTCTTTATTTAATGGGAATTCACGTGCGGGCAATAACTGAATACTGTTTACTTTTTCAATGGACAGTTGTGTTTCAGGATTAAAGGTACGAATACTTTCTATTTCATCATCGAATAATTCTATACGGAAGGGAAATTTGCTGCCCATAGGGAAAAGGTCAAATAAACTTCCGCGTACAGCAAATTCACCGTGTTCCATAACAGATGATACACACAGGTAACCACTGTTTTCTAACCGCAAGCGCATTTCATCTATATCAAATTTTTGTTCGATGGATAAAGATAAACAAAATCCATCTAAATAACTTTTTGGTGCAATACGATGCATCAAGGTTTGGATTGGCGTTATTAAAATACCTTGTGTGAGGTTAGGGAGTCTAGAGAGTGTAGTGAGACGCTCTGAAATAATGTCTTGATGCGGTGAAAAACGATCGTAAGGCAATGTTTCCCAATCAGGGAACTGTAAAATGGAGACATCTTGTTCTGCCATATAAAAGCGTAACGAATATTCAAGGCGCTGTGCTGCCGCCATATCGGCCGTGATCACTAAAATCGGCCCTTCATGTTGGGCAGCGGTTGCACTTAATACTAAACCATAACTGCTGCCATACAGTTGTCCCCATTGGCTACGAAAGCCTGCTTTTGTTGGACGTACAGGGTTAAACGGGGAAGTAAGCGTATTGCTAGAATGCGTCATTTATGGTGTCGATATTTATTATAAAATAGCGGCTATTCTACTACACAGAGGATATATTTAAATAAGAAAATGGATACTTAACGTATTTCATCAATACTAAATTTTTTATCCATAATTTCGGGTTTGATTATGGCATAACCTTGTTGTTGCCAGTGGCCAATTTCAATAATGGCGGAGGGGACTATTTTAACAAAACTTTGGAAGTCTTTAATTTTATAACCAAAATCTTGAGCGGCTAAACCGCAGACACGAAACTCAACACCTAACATACTGTAATACCTCATTCGGTCTACCGCAGTTTTGTATTTTGCATAATTCTTTTTTGCTAAGGTGACAATTTCAGTACCGTGAATAATCACTTTAATATTCATAAACTCAGGTGCGTAGTTATAGGGTTCTTCAGTGAGAGGATTAATGTAAGAACGTAACCAATATAATGCTGAGTTTATTTTATTTGGATTATCAAAATAAAATTCAAACACAACATTAGGTTCTTGATAAGGGGTTTGCTCGAAAGTCGCTTCTTCAGAAAAAACCAAAGAACTACTTATAAGAAGTATAAAGCTAAGTAATAATCTCATGACAGATACCTAAATTATTTTTAAAATATACAATCAATGAAGCTTAAGTGTAGTTGAAAAATATGCTGTTTAATATTAAAGACATAAAAATGCCGGAAAAATTCCGGCATTTTTAGAGATATCTTTAAATTCAAATTAGAATTTAAAGTAAAGCCCCATAAATAACCCTGTAAATTTAATGTCGGCTTTTACACTATTAACATCAATATTATAGTTTTGTGTACGAATACCCGCTTCAACACCTAACATCATATCTGTTGTATAAGTAACTTTAGTAACAATATCGCTAATCGTATTAGTACCGGCGCTAATTGTGCTTATTTCTGCTGCAAGAGAGAATCCGGCAGGTAAGCCAATTTCAGCTGCTGCGTAAATCATGGGTACTGTTGCTGAGAAATTTGCGGTGTCTGTATTAACTGTCGCGCTTCCACTTATCATTTTTGCATTGAGACCAATATCAAAACTGATTAAATCATTATCAAGAATTTCGTAGTAAAGAATAGTATCTGTTTGGTTTAATGTTAATGATGTCGTTACTGCGGTCGTAGCGGTATATGTCGTACCATTAAAGTCAAAATCTGTTGTTACAGAACCAGAACCTGATGATGATAGTTTTGTATTAACGAATTTTATGTTGGGAACGAGAGGAACCGGATGCTCAAGAACAAAGTAAAAATACCCATTACTTTTTTTGCCTAACTGAAGATCATTATTTAAGTCTGCCGATGTACCTGTTCCCCCAATACTTGCAGTGATATTTCCACTTGGACTCTGAGACCATGTTCCTGCACCAGCCTGAATGCCTAATACAGTTGCGGTAAAGCCCGTAACGGGTAAAAGTGCAATCGCTGCACTCAGAAGTAATTTTTTCATAGTTCACCTTCAAGCTAATAGTTAGTTAATTTATAATGAGCTATCGCAGCTAACCTACTGTAATTACGATAAATTTCCCATGTGACTATTATTATCGACTGTTGAGTAAAAAACTCAAGGTTAAATACGACAAATATGCTTAAAAAGCACTCTAAAGTGTGAGCAAAGTAAGCTTTTTTGAAGGCTGTTATCGATTATTGTCG
>VAOX01039209.1_pt1 | contig 13477 bp, 11 predicted proteins | sample 3393891 | NCBI WGS metagenome assembly VAOX01 (sample SAMN08290429, study PRJNA428436) | hydrothermal vent metagenome | isolation source: Deep-sea hydrothermal vent chimney | place: Indian Ocean: Southwest Indian Ridge | depth 2822 m m | reverse complement strand
GGACGTTATAAAGATTGTTTGGTTAATTCTCGAAGTGCGCAAGAATTTGATCAAGCCGTCAATTCAGGTGGTGAATTTCCAAATAGTTTTGACTTGTTACCGGGCTCACTAGATCAAAAAAATATTCTAAAAGAACTCGATACTGGGATTTATATTAATAATCTGTGGTATTGTAATTTCTCTGATCGTGACTCGTGTCGTATAACAGGAATGACACGTTACGCTTGTTTTTGGGTTGAGAATGGTGAAATTGTAGCACCAATCAATGTTATGCGATTTGATGAAACAATTTATAATATACTTGGTTCAGAATTAGCCGCGCTTACCTCTGAGCGTGATTTTATATTTGATTCGAGTAGTTATTTTTACCGTTCCAATTCAAGCGCCAATGTTCCCGGAGCCTTGGTTAATAATTTTTCATTAACGTTATAAGTGTGATTTAAATGAGTCATAATGCCGTATTTTGTATTAGTAATAATTCTAAAACAGTTCGTCTGACAGTGTATCGGTGTAAACCGAATGTCTTTTTAACGCAGTTAGAAAGGGCGCTAACAACAGTGTCAAGTTTTGATATTGATGATTTAGCTATGTATTTTATTGATAATGGTTTTGAACTGGACAATGATACTAGCGCCAGCTTTACAGCTGTCGATATGTGTACTCATAGTCTGGTTAACTGGGCTTGGTTATTAGATTTAGATAATAAAACACTGCAATACTGGGATGTGACCGCAGCTCTAAATGGTATGCAAGACACAATAGAGCAAAATTCTATCAGCCCGTTAGACTATAGTAATTGGTTGGGTAGTGATGCGGTGGAGGATTTTGAGTTTCAAGTGAATGCGAGTGAAAGAAAGATAAATAATTGTGGCATAGAAATTAAAAATTTTTAGTCTATTGGGTATGGTTTGAATTGGAACCGAAGTTTGAATTAGTTACCCCCACCACGTCACCCCGGCAGTGTTTAGGGCGGGGTCCATGTTTAAAGCACAATGATAATGTAACCGCGATACCGAGCAAATGGACACCGGCCCAAAATCGTTACCGGTGTGACGGTTTGAATTGGAATTGAAGTTGGAATTAGTCTCAACCATCACGTCACCCCGGCAGTGTTTAGGCCGGGGTCCATGTTTAAAGCACAGTAATGATGTAACCGAGATACCGAGCCAGTAGACACCGGCCCAAAATCATTACCGGTGTGACGGTTTGAATTGGAATTGGAGTTAGTTTCAACCACCACGTCACCCCGGCAGTGTTTAGGGCGGGGTCCATGTTTAAAGCACAATGATAATGTAACCGCAATACTGAGCCAGTGGTCACCGGCCCAAAATCATTACCGGTGTGACGGTTTGAATTGGAATTGGAGTTAGTTTCAACCACCACGTCACCCCGGCCCAAGATCGTTACCGGTGTGATGCTTGAAATTTAAATTAGCTTCGTTTCACTTTAAACTTCAACCACACCGTCAACGCCCCAGCTACAAAACCACTGGCGTGTCCGGCCCATGAAATTTGTGGGCGTACATCGAGTAATATTAAAAACATTCCGCCATAGAAAAATAAAGTGACCACAGCAAGAAACATATTTTTGAATGAACGCACAAAAATAGCATTAACCAAGATATACGACCAATATCCCATGATTAAACCACTGGCACCACCATGAAGACCGGCGTTACCAATTAACCAGGTTCCTAAGCCACTGATTAACGTTATCAGTATGGTAACCTCCCAAAATTGGGTTCGGCCACTGAGGTGTACAATAAATCCCAAGATCAATAGTGGTATGCTATTAAACATGATGTGGGTAAAACTGTGATGCACCCATGGGGCTAGCGGTATGTGCAAAAAGCCTGTTAATGTTCTAGGTGTGATGCCAAAACTGGACAGATTGTAGGGCAGCACAGTTTGTAAAATATAAACCAACCACATGCTGCCTAGTAATAGTGCAACATCAGTTATTTGGGATCGTTTAATTGGTATTAAGCTTCGAGACATTGTCGTACGGTTTCACTTGTTATATTTTGCGAATCTTTCACTAAAGTAATTAATGCGGTGCCACTGCAATTGGTGTCGGGTAATGGGTTTACATTAACGCCATCATTTGAAATATAAGCAATGGGTAGGCCGGCATTTTTGGCCATGAAGGATAATATTATGTCCTTCCATTTTTTATTTTGAAATGCAACATCAAATCGAACCATGTGATCGTTATGATGATTAAACATGTTTTCCAGAACTACTTCAGTGCCCGGGGCAATCATGGCACGAATTAATAGCTCAGGATAAGCGCGAACCGGTCGTACAATAACATCGGCTCCCATCTCACGCATACGCGGGCGATTTTTGTCCGTGGTGGATTCGGCTAAAATAAGGGCATTGGTGCCAATTTCTTTTATTCGACTTAATACATCGTAGGTATGAGAGTCTGATATTGGGTTAGCCGATTCATTGGCCAGAACGATAATGTATTTTGCGGTGTTGGTATTAACGGCAATTAAGTTGTCACTGTCTTCTGAGACACCGGTGTAATGCACTACGCCCAATTGGGTAATGGCCTTGGGTAATTTTTCTTGATACTTACGCGTTAAAATTTGTATGGGCAGGCCGCCAAGATCAGGTGTTGCGCGTATCTCGGTAATGAGTTTCAGTAAGTACTCTTCTGTATCATGGTTTGGGGTATTGATAATTAATATATGATCATTCATGCGCGTCCACCGCCATCGTCCGGAAAATTTAAGTTCAAGTTTATTAAGTCGGTATTCAATGTATTCTGCTACTAGAATACCCAGTAATGAGATACCAAATATATACATAAAAATTGTAGTACTGAATCGACCTGCTATGGTCGCCGCACTAAAATCACCATAGCCTACAGTGGTGATGGTGGTCAGTGAAACCCATATGGCATCCGAAATTGAGAGTTTTTCAAAAAATACCATCGCCAAGCTGTGTAAAAAAAGCAATAAGAATAAGATAGAAATTAGTTTTAAAAAGTAAAGTTTGAAATTAGTGCTGGTATGGCGTGTAAATTTATTAAATCTTCGATATTTAAATAAATTACGAATGAGCTGAGTGGATGCTATCATTGATTGTCCAGCTTGTTATTATAAAAAGTGGATATTTCATCAAGCACACAGCGCTTGATTTCTTTTTCATCAAGTGTATCAAGTTTATAACGTTCAGCCAAAGACTTTAACTCGTCACCATTAAATGACAAGCCAAGTCTAGGTCGCTGGATTTTTGAATATTTTAAATTTAGTTTTTGACGAATGATATCACTCGGGTTTAAATCTTTATCAGCCGCTTCGTGTCGAATGACGCGCATAACCTCGCGTTGAAATTCAAAATGAATCTGAATTTTTTTTAATGCTGCTTGTTCATCTGACCATTTATTTTTTTTCGTCGCCATACACTTTAGTCATTTTTGGGCCAATAGTTTTCAACAACGTCTTCGGGTAAACTTATTCCGATAATAACATCGGTAGAGCCATCGTCCCATATTTCGACGGTGAGGTAATAATCATCATCGGCTGCTTCACATTCATGATAGCGTAATTCATCGCCGTCATCATCGTCAAAATCGTTTGGTGGATCAATGATGCAATTTTTTTCGTAATAATAAGCTTCAACAAATTTTTCTTCTTGCTGATAATCGTTATTTAACCAACCGTCTAATTCGGCTGGAACCGTTTGAACTTTTAAACACGGAAAATCTTCATCATCAAATAATTTTGCAAATTCATCGGCATCAAATATCTGTCCAACTTGATCACGGCTTAGTTTGCGCGATAGTAATAATTGCGGGTCGCCATCATTATCATCGGGAGATAAAAAATAGGTTTCATTATCCGCATTCCGTAATGTCACTTCTGGTACGATGCCATCAGAATAATAATAGCCTGCAATATCGGTTACTTCAAATTGCTGTCCTTGAATTTCTTTGGGCAATGATAAGCGTTCTTTAAAAGAAACAATATCACCGGGCAGTAAATCGTTAGCCGAGTTAAGATTGCGAGCTTCGTCTTTTTTACCACCAAATAAACCTTTAAACATAATTATCCCTTATTTGTGTTGCGGTAGGTTGGATGTGCCTGAACTTATCTGGGCAAACCCAACCTACTATTGAACAACATAATTACTTCTTCTGTTTTGCTTTCAAACGATCTAAAACACTATTAGCACCGCCAGAACCATTGCTACCAATACCACTGTCTTTTAGTTTTCGGTCAAGATCATCGCTAGAGTCTTGCTCTTCTAACCATTCTCCGGCTTCCATACTGTCATTGGTACGTTGTTGCTTTTTCTTAATGCGGTCCAGTGCTTTTGATACACGGTGTTCACTTGACCCCGTTGCGGCGATATTCGCAGAAATACTGCTAGTCGCTTTTTGCAATTGTTGCACGGTTTTCACTTTTTCAAGTTCACGCTTATTTTTCTGAATCGTTTTTTCACGTTTCTTAATAAGTGTGTAGATTGAAGCAACTTCTTTTTTAAGGTTGTTGTATTCTTCATCTATGCCATTGCGTTCTTGCTCTAGCTCGTCAATTCGACCCGCAACTTCAGTCGCTAAATCTTCTTGTCCAGCGTCAAGTGCTTGCATTGCTTTAGTTTCATAGTCGCCGATATCCGCATTAAGTGTATTCAAGTTTCGCTTAAGGCTAATTTCGGTTGCTTTTAAGCCGGTTAAGCTTTTCTTTGCTTTATCAATTGCTGTTTCGGCTTCACGAATTTCTTGTTCATAAATTCGAATGGCTTGTGAATCAACAATCGCTTCACCAACTTCGCTTGCGCCACCTTTAATGGCAGTAACAATATCTCCAAATATACTCATCTTTTATACCTCTATAGTAAGAACTGTTGAATTGACTCTAATACTTCAACAGTATTTTCTGCTTGTACTTCTAGTTCATGCACAATATTTTCAAAACTGGTGTTTAATGACATCGCACCAAATAAGATGTAGTTATCAGCCTGCATACCCACCGCGCTTAACGGCACAACCGGACTCAGTTGTAATAACATGGTATTCAGCTCGTCTAGCGACTCGGGTTTTACTTCGGTCTTATGAAATAATGGAGTCACTGATAATACTTGTGTTTCAGTTGTTGCAAGCTTAATGGGGAACTCGTCCACATTTGAGCAAATTACGTCTAAAACACCGTTATCATTTAATACGGCATCAAAAGCGGTTCCTTCTTCTGTCGTATGTTCATTTAAACGAAATGCTAAATCTTCTAGGTTGATGGTCATTAAAAACTCCTTTGTACTTTATTGTACCCGTTGCTGCCATAATATGGCGGCTTATGATTAATATATGCCATATTATGGCGATGTGCAAGTGTTGTTTGTAAATATTATAAAAAAAAAGGTTAATTTATTATAACTCATTGATATCTATTACTTTAATTTATCAGTTAGTGTGGGATTACTGTAGAAAACACCGTCGATTTTCTCCCAAGCATCTTGATGATAGTTAAAAATCACCCGACTACCGAGTTTGTTCACCTTAACACTGTCAGCAAATTGGTAAAATGACGGTGCGAAAACAAAAGCCGCTAAAAGCTGTTGTTTGGATATCCACGGATCGTTTACTGGCAGTGTAACGGAATTAGCAATCCGCTGTGATGCTTTTTGACCGTGAACCGTGCCAATTGTCCAACCCCATTCGCCAAAGGTGGGGACATTGGCGTGGTATTGTTCGGTTTGAAAACCAACGGATTCGAGCGTTTTACCAATGGATATAAAAGCCTGTTGTGCGTGGTACGGCGAGGTTGATTGAATTGCAATAACACCATCACCGGATAACAAATCTTTTAATCGAGCATAGAAAAAATCGCTGTAGAGTTTATTTAAGTCTGGATGGCTTGGGTCGGGTAAATCGATAATTATAGTATCAAAATGTTTCTGCTCAGACACCATTTTTTCCACTTCGAGGAAGGCATCCCGATTAATGACATGTACGCGAGGATCATTAAGTGCATTTTCGTTGAGCTCTAATAGTGTTTTCTTTATAGTGTCGGGTAGATCAGCGTCCTTGCCTTGAAATAAATTAATCATGTCCGTATCGAGATCGACCAGTGTAACCGATTTTGGATTCCACTTTAAAATATCACGAACCGCGAGTCCGTCACCGCCACCAATGACTAAAATAGTCTCATGTCGAGCCGAGCTTAATAATGCCGGGTAGGTTAAAAAACTGTGATAGATATGCTCGTCACTGCTAGAGAATTGTAAGCGGCCATTAATGTACAAACTAATGACCTTATCCAAGCCCTGACCTACGATGCGTTGGGTTAGGGTGAGGTGTTGATACGGTGTTACCTTGCTATAAATTGGATCGTCTTCAAATAATGCGTAGTTCATTTGCTCAACCCATTTAGCACCACTAAAAGCCAAGATAATAATCACCGCAATAACCAGCAAGTGCACAATGATCAAGGTGCCTAGTTTATTGATTTTTTGATGGTATCGAATCAGAAAAATAACACCAACTAAAATATTAGCTGCTGCTGTAGCAACAGCAGCAACCATAATTGGAATTTGCAAACACACGGTCACCCATATCGCTGCACCAATACCGGCACCAATATAGTCTGCGCCATAAATAGTACCGGTATTGTGTTCTAAATGTTGTTTATGAATGTTTTCTCGGATACGAGCAATGAGAGGAATTTCCATGCCAATCATTAAGCCGAGAATAAAACCGGTAACATACGGAGTGTAATACGAAATTTCTTTTAGGGTTTCAATTGCGCCACCTTGCATCATGACCGAAGGGTGGATGTTATACAAATCGTGCAACCAATGCGGTAAGGTATAAATAAGCGCGGTCATTGATGCCATGATTAAAATCGAACTAGAGCCAAGTAACGCGATAGTAACTTCAAGCCAGGTAAATCCGGTAAAAGGGTCTTTTATCCACTTTGCGGTAAATGCGCCAATGCCCATGGCGACAATCATGATGCCGATCATGGCGTAGATGGTGGTTTCAACCGCGCCTAAAATTCTACCGGCATAATGCGCTAATAAGTATTCATAAATTAAACCACAACCAGCGAGCACCGCCATACTGGTAATCAGAATGACATCATCGCGAAAGTAGGGCAGTTTCCATTTGGATAATAAGTATGACATTTAATTTTATTGCTATTATTACAGTTGTGTTTGAACTAGCTAGTTAGACTTAAAGAATGGAGATAGTTCCTTCTCCCATAAGGAGAAGGTTTGGATGAGGTGGACCGTATCAAGTAGGGTATGAGTTAACCTAATAAGCCTTTAAATATAAATCCAATTGCGATGTAAATAGCGGCTTCAATATACGCTACACCAACATTTTGTTGGTTATCAATTTCTTCAACAATGTTAATGCCCGCTAACACCACCATACGAGCGATTGTGGCTAATGGTGATAATAACACGGTGATAACAACGGCAACGACAAACCAGCTTAATACTGAACGTCCAATTTCGTCCGGTAGGAATGTTACCATACCGGATGCGGCGCTTAGTGCTAAGGCTGTGCCGAGAATATGGCCAGAGTAACGAATGGCTAATGCGGCATTACCGTCGGACAAGGCAGCTTGTAAATTTTTGCCGTTATTGCGTTTTTTATAAATGGCACCGCGTAATCGAGTGACGATTAATAAAATAACTTGTGATGCTATAAATACCAGTGCAACCGGGATTAAACCCGAGTAACCACCGGATGTTTCCCAGTTCATGGATGAGTGAATGATTATCCCTAACGCAACCATGTTGGCTGCTTGCACAATACCGGCTGAGATATTTTTGTCTGCGATTTTATCTTTTAATGAAAAATTATTGAAAATGATCGCGTCATTTATCATGGTTCCTATTTTTAAAAACACGATTCCGGCCAATGTGTATACGGCTACGTGGGCGGCTTCTTCGAATAAACCAACCGATGAATCGCCGCTGACCGCAGCAAACAACACCAAGGACACGGCTAATGCGCCACCGGCAATTGAAATACCAAATGCAAAATTATCTTTTTTTGATAATTCTTCAGTGGTATTAACGCCAGCGAGTAAGCCTTGCAGGTGTCGTATACTACTAATTGCAATTATCGCAATGATTAAATCGATACCAATAATGCTTAAATGCCACATAGAAATTGAATTTAACATGATGTTTCCTCTTAAATAATATTATTATTTAATTTTAATTTATTTACCGCCGAACGAGCCACGCGAAGTTCTAGATGAACTACGAGAGCTGGCCATACGACGTGATGATGATCGAGCTGATTTAAAGGAGTTACTTTGCATGGACGCCACCCGTGAGCCGGATTTTGGTTTTGCATAAGGGCTTTTAAAACTTTTGCCTTCGCGTTTAAACTTGTTACGAGTGCGCGTTTGTGTTTGGGCGGCATTGGCTTTTTGACTTGGCGAGCTGTAATACTGTCGGCCGGCCTCACCATAATAACTGTAGTTTCGGTTACCTGCCCAACCACCGTAATAAATAGGTGAGCGGAACAAGGAACTAAACAAGGCATATTTACCGTACCATTCCCAAAATGAGCCACCACTGGAGTTAGAGTTCCAATTGCCATATTGTGGATTTCCGACTAATTGACTGCCGGCACCATAATCTTTTGCGCCATTGGCGAGTAGGCTGGCTTGTTTGCTCATGGATTCTACTCGGCCCAGTTTGCCATTAGACATATCGGCTAAGACATTAATGGGGTCGGTTAACATCATGCCGTAAATATCCGGTTTCGATGCGGTTTTAATCGCGAGGTATTCATCTCCGATTTGTTGTACTTTTTGCAGCCCTTGTTTGGGCGCAGACGGTGCAATTGCATTCACTTCTTTTAAACGGCTGGCCAAACTTTTATACATTGGACCATTAACAGTTGCATCGAGTGCGAGCGTGTCAACTAACTCGGACAAGTCCGGGCTTTGTTTTTTAACAATAGCCGCATATTGTTTTAATAATGATGCTTTTGATATGGTGCCTGATATCAGATGCCGTCGTAATTTGTCGACTTCAATACGTGCTTCAACGGCCGATTTTTGGAGTTGTAAGCGCCATGTCTCTTCGTCGGATGTGCACGCGCCCAACACTAAACTGACTAGTAGCAGGATGCTGATGTTAATCATATTGCTTTTTATTATCATAATTTAATTGTATCTCTTCTTAAGCCCTGCGCTCAAATTTATGTTTAAAATTATCACATATAGCACTATTTATCGACAGATCAGGATATTATTTTTTTCTAATGCCATCAAATAGGCCGTAAGTCCAGGGTCGCATGGCTACCACGACGGTCATACCATAGCGATCATCAATTGGTAGGCCGGCATCGTCATTATTAAGCTCGTTTAGTTCTTTGGCCAGAATGTCCATTTTTCGCTTAAACAGTATTTGGCTTGGTTTTGCGAGCATGGCGTTGACGACAATGAGCTTTTCATTATCTTTATTAAATTGTGAGTTAAAGAAGTCGGCTTGTAACTTTTCTAAGAAAAATCGTTGAATGGGGCCGTTATCACGCCATTTAAAATTGGCTGCGACTAATAATTTCACTTTGTTTCTGGGTAATAGCTCGATTAATTTCAATTTATCGAGTTTGGTCAAATAACCAATGCATTGTGGCTCGGTGAAGTGAAAATACTCAATAATATTATTCTTACTCCACTTGTTCAAAACACAGACAGTAACCAATAATAAACCGAGATCATTGGCAATTTCGGCTTCTTGCTGTTCGCTTAGCTCGCTTAAATGAATCGTGTTTTGATCTTTCATTAATTGTACTAGATCTGAAATTTCGAGCTTTAACATATGACAGACTTGTTCGAGCCGCTGTAGCGTAAAACTTTGCTCAGAAAATAAGCGTTTAACGCTGGCTTCGGATAACGACAGGTAGTTAGCAACATCCGAGTAGGTTTTGCCATGGGATTTAAGTGATTGTTTTAAGGTATGCACTAATAGGGTATGTTGTGACATCAATTTCGTCCATTAAATTACGCGTTAGTATTGAAATATAATACTTTTAGGCGTAGTTTACAACACTATTTGTATCAAGGTAGCAATATTTACTGCTAAATCCTAGTATTCATACTATGTAATTGGCTACGGAATTAGCCAAAAGAGTAATCCACGCAGCGGAGTGTATGACACATGAGTAAATTAATAAAAATAGCCGGTTTTATCCCCTTTATCGCCATAATCTTTTTAAATGCGTTTGTCGATTTGGGTCATAAAATTACAATTCAAAATACCGTGTTCAAAATGTATGACGGTGAAACCCAAATAATCTTAAACGCAATAGTGAACGGTTTAATTCTATTGCCATTTATTTTGTTATTCAGTCCATCGGGTTATCTTGCGGATAAATATCAAAAGCCAATTGTGATGCGCATTAGTGCCTTAGTGGCAGTCGTGCTAACGGCGTTAATTACACTCTCTTATTATCAAGGCTGGTTTATTGTTGCGTTTATAATGACTTTTTTACTGGCGATGCAAAGTGCTTTTTATTCGCCAGCTAAATACGGTTACATAAAAGAATTGGTTGGCTCGGAACGTTTGGCTTCAATGAACGCCATTGTTCAATCGGTCACTATTGTTGCAATACTGTCCGGTGTTTTTGTTTTTTCAGTATTATTTGAAAATTATTTGGCGGATCAAACTTATCAGGATGAATCCAGCTTAATTCAATTGATTGCCCCCATTGGTTGGTTGCTGGTTTTATTTTCGATTATTGAAGTGTACTTCGCTTATAAAATTCCATTACAGCAAAGCGTAAGCAATAAAATGAATGATGAGCATTTTAAAGCAACCAATTACCTTAAAGCCGGTTATTTAAAAACTAATTTAAAAATAATATGGAATGATCAAAATATATGGTTATCAATAGTTGGGTTATCCATTTTTTGGGGAATATCTCAAGTTGTATTAGCGTCCTTTCCCGCGTTAGCGAAAGATGTTCTTAATACTAACAACACTATTTTAATCCAAGGAATTTTAGCCTGCGCCGGTATCGGTGTGGTGGTCGGTTCGATCATCGCGGGCAGTAAATCAAAACAGTATATCGAAACTGGATTTGTTGCCATCGGTGCTATTGGTCTTGTGATTACAGTATTTTTAATTACGCAGTTTGATACTGTCACCGGTTTAGCCATCAATATCTTTATGTTTGGTGTTTTCGGTGGCCTATTTATTGTGCCGTTAAATGCAATGATTCAATTTAAAGCCGATGATTCAAAATTAGGAATCGTTATTGCCGGTAATAATTGGGTACAAAACCTAGTCATGTTTGCTTTCTTATCGGTTACTGTTGTGGTTGCAATGCTAGGTGTCAGCAGTATTGGCCTATTTTATTTTGTAACCGTGTTAACATTTTTGGGTGCTGGCTATACTATTTATCGCCTGCCGCAATCATTAATTCGTTTGATATTTGCTGGGTTACTGAGTGGTCGATACAAAGTTCAGGTGCATGGTTTTAAAAACATACCCAATACCGGTGGCGTGTTGTTATTGGGCAATCACATTAGTTTTATCGATTACGCCATTATTCAAATTGCTTGCCCACGCCAAGTCCGATTCGTCATTCATAAAAGTTATTACAATCACTGGTATCTACGCTGGTTCTTAGACATCATGGGTGTAGTTCCAATTTCATCAGGCTCAAGCTCTGAAGCATTAAGTGAAATTAATACATTATTAAAAGCCGGTGAAGTGGTGTGTTTGTTCCCAGAAGGCGCAATTAGTCGCAATGGACAGCTTGGAGATTTTAAACGAGGTTTTGAAAAAACGGTAACGGATGTCGATGGTGTAATTCTACCTTTTTATATTCGAGGTCTTTGGGGTAGTCGTTTTTCACGCTCGAGTAATCGAATGAAAGCGAAACCAGTTAATGGCCTTCGACGTGATTTGATAATGGCCTTTGGTGAACCCATCGCGATTGACTGTAAAGTGGATGTGGTAAAACGACGGGTATTGGATCTATCAATATCAGCATGGCAGGAATATACCGACACCTTAAATACCGTGCCAATGGAATGGATTAAAACAGTAAAAAATAATCCAAAATACGATTGTATGTCAGATGTACTCGGGGGCGTGGCACTCAATGCTGAAAAAGCCTTGACCTCCAGTATTGTATTTTCACAATTAATTAAAAAGCGCAGTCCAGAACAAAACATTGGCTTGTTACTACCAACCAGCAGTGTCGGCATGTTAATTAATATGTCTGTAATGCTGCTCGGTAAAACCGTGGTTAATTTAAATTATACCGCGAGCATTTCTGCATTGTTAGGTGCGTTAGATAAAGCCGAGATTAAAACGATCTACACCTCGTCTCGATTCGTTAAAAAATTAACAGAACGCGGAATTGATATTGAATTATTATTTAAAAACGTTACCGTTTATTACCTTGAAGAATTAAAAGAAGAAATTAGTACTGCTAAAAAATTATCAACTTTGTTAATGGTCAAACTATTGCCTGCCAGAGTATTGTCTTTACTTTTTGGTCAATCGGTTCCGATCACGAGTCCGGCTGCAATACTGTTTTCATCCGGTAGCGAAGGCACGCCCAAGGGCGTGGTGCTGAGTCACCAAAATTTGGTTGGCAATATAAAACAAGTAACCGATGTGATGAATTTACGCGAGCACGACAGTATCATGGGTAGCTTGCCACAGTTTCATGCATTTGGTTTAACCGTAACCGGATTGTTACCATTACTTGAAGCCGTCCCTGTTGTGTTTCACCCCGATCCGACCGATGTGGTTAATATCGGTAAAGCCATTTCAAAAAATAATATCACCATTATGTTTGGTACATCGACGTTTCTACGATTGTATGCACGTAATCGCCGAGTCTTACCGTTAATGTTAGATTCCATTCGATTGGTAATATCCGGTGCTGAAAAATTAAATGATTTGGTTAGCAGTAGTTTTACCAAAAAATTTAATTTACCCATTTACGAAGGTTATGGTACTACTGAAACGACCCCCGTCGCAGGTGTTAATATTCCTGATATGTTAGACCAAGGTTCGTGGCGCGTACAAGTAGGCAATAAAACCGGCAGTATTGGTTTACCGGTACCCGGCAGTAATTTCAGAATTGTTGATCCTGACACACTGCAAGAATTAGAGGTTAAAGAAGACGGTTTAATTTTAATTGGCGGCACCCAAGTAATGACAGGATATTTAAATGACGAGAAAAAAACTAACGAGGTTATTGTCGAGCTTGATGGTAAACGCTGGTACAAAACCGGAGACAAAGGTCACGTTGATGAAGACGGTTTCTTAACTATAGTTGACCGGTATTCCCGTTTTGCCAAAATAGCCGGTGAAATGGTTAGCCTAGGCGCGATAGAAGATACCATTAATAATGCTACCTCTGAAGAGGTTGAGGTCTTATCAACCGCAATCCCGGATGATAAAAAAGGCGAAAAAGTCGTGTTATTGTATTGTGGTGACATCGAACTCGATGCATTAAAAGAAATTATTAG
>VAOX01045481.1_pt1 | contig 13493 bp, 15 predicted proteins | sample 3393891 | NCBI WGS metagenome assembly VAOX01 (sample SAMN08290429, study PRJNA428436) | hydrothermal vent metagenome | isolation source: Deep-sea hydrothermal vent chimney | place: Indian Ocean: Southwest Indian Ridge | depth 2822 m m | reverse complement strand
TCACCTAGTTTTTCAATACTCTCGCCCACTTTTTCTTTTAATTTTTGCGATAGGTTTTCTTCTGAGAATGGATTACCAAAAATCGGATTACCTTTTCCAATATTAACGCCTAACCATAAGCCAACAAGTAACCCCATTAATATTCCCATTAAAAGCATTTTTATTATTTTCATCATCAATAACCATTTAAATTTGTATGACCCAATATGTAGACGTAGAATACATCACTTATGAACAAAGAAATACTACAAAATGCCTACACCGAATGTTTGCACATGGCGCAATCTCATTATGAGAACTTCCCCGTTGCATCGCGCTTATTACCCAAGCATTTACGTCAACCTATTGCTGTTATTTATGCTTTTGCACGACGTGCCGACGATTTTGCCGATGAAGGTGACCTTACCCCCGATGAACGTATTGCTGCACTGGAAAATTTTGAAAATAAGCTGAATTTAATTGAAGAAAACAAAGAAACAAATGACAACACATTTATAGCGCTCGCCGATGTTATTAAGCAACATCAATTACCCATCTCCTTATTTCACGATTTACTTATTGCATTCAAAATGGACGTAACAAAAGCCCGTTATGCCAATTTTGGCGAAGTAATGGAATACTGTCGTTACTCCGCTAATCCAGTAGGGCGCCTATTGCTACACTTAAATAACGCAGCAACCCCAAAAAATCTTGGATACTCAGATTCAATCTGTAGTGCCTTGCAATTAACAAATTTCTTACAAGATATCAGTCAAGACTTAGAAGAAAGTGATCGCATATATATTCCACAGGATGAAATGAAACAATATGGTGTATCTGAAAATGACATACTAAATAAATTAACTAATCCGTCATCACATCGTCTTATCCAATTTCAAATACAACGTGCCCGTAAACTTATGCAGGCCGGTGCGCCGTTGGGAAAAGTCTTAAAAGGTCGTATGGGGCTAGAACTACGGATGACCATTATGGGTGGTTCACGAATTCTATATCGCTTAAATCAACAACATGACGATGTTTTTAGCCGCCCAAGATTAAGTAAATGGGATATTGCTTGGGTTATTTGGAAGGCAATTCGAGCGAAATAAAAAACATGGCTCGCAATAACAGAGATTTATTAGTAAAATAATTAAAAATGGCTATTCAAAGATCCTTATGACCCCCGAACAATATTGCCAAGACAAAACAGCGAAAAGCGGTTCTAGTTTTTATTACAGTTTTTTGTTTTTACCCAAACCAAAGCGTTTGGCGATCACGGCACTTTATGCCTTTTGTCGTGAAGTTGATGATATTGCAGATTCAGAAATGGACAGCAAAATCAAGCGCGTTAAATTAGAATGGTGGCGCACGGAAATTGAAGCCCTGTTTGCAGGCAGTCCAAATCACCCTGTTACCCACGCCTTGTTTACATCTATTCATAACTTTAAGCTTGATAAGAAATACTTCTTAGAAATTATCGATGGCATGGAAATGGATCTTGAAACGGTACGTTTTGCTAATTATGAAGAACTTAACCTTTACTGCTACCGAGTGGCCGGTGTTGTCGGTATTTTATCTGCCACCATTTTTGGTTACAAAGATCCGCAAACAATAGAATTTGCAAAAAAATTGGGGTTAGCTCTACAACTCACAAATATTATTAGAGACGTATACGAAGACTCTTTACGCAACCGTCTTTACTTGCCTCTTGATGAACTCACTCAATTTGGCGTAAGTGAAAAAGATATTTTTAAGCGTAATGACAATGCATCGTTCAATAAATTGATGCAATTTCATGCTGAACGCGCACATCAATGTTATCGCGATGCTTTTGCGATATTGCCGCTTCAAGATCGTTACAACCAAAAAACGGGCACCATTATGGCAGCCATTTATGAAAATACGTTAAATGAAATGGAAGACGATAAACTGCAAGTTTTAAAACACAAAGTGGTTATTCCTCCCTTACGAAAAATTAGCATTGCATTAAAAACACTATTTAAAGAATGGTGGTCATACCGAAAGCATCGAGCAACATGAGTTCAGCACCCATTGTCATTATCGGTGCAGGTTGGGCAGGCTTAACTGCGGCGGTTACCTTAGCAAGTCGAGGTAAAAAAGTCGTCGTCTATGAAGCAGCAAAACAAGTTGGTGGGCGCGCCCGAAGTGTTCCGTTTACAGACACCCTTGTCGACAATGGTCAACATCTTATGATTGGTGCATATCAAGAATGTATTAAAATCTTAAAATTGGTTGGCCAATGCCCATATGCTAAATTTAAACGAACCCCGTTGTTTTTAGCCGTGCAAGATGAAACCGGCCACCAGACTGAAATAAAAGCCCCGCGCCTACCTGCACCTTTACATTTACTTTACGCATTAGTGACCGCAAAAGGGTTAAGTTTTAAAGACCGTTTTGCTGCAATACGTTTTGGCTTATATATTAAAAAACACGGTTATCACTTTTCACAAGATATTTCTGTACAACAATTATTTAGCCAAAGTCGACAAACGAGAAACATTATTAAGCAGCTTTGGGAACCGCTTTGTCTTTCTACGCTCAATACACCCATTGAATCTGCTTCGGCCAATGTCTTTATGCAAGTTTTTAAAGACGCCTTTACCCATCACTACTATGATGCCGATCTTCTTTTGCCTATTATTGATTTATCTGAGACCTTTCCCAATGCGGCAGTACAGTATATTCGCAATAAAGGTGGTGAAATACATTTACAATCTCGACTAGAAAAAATAAACATCGAACATAACAAAATCCAATCTATTAATATTAAGACAAAAGAACATGAGCAGATAACTCTAAAAATAAACACACTTGTTCTTGCTGTCGCGCCACAAAATATAAATAAATTATTGACTACAATACCACAACTTAAAATCATCTCAGACAAAATCGATGCGTTCAGTTACCAGCCTATCGTCACTCTTTACCTACAGTATCCACCTGAAACAACCTTGCCACATGCAATGCAAGGATTAAGTGGTACAATAAGCCAATGGATTTTTGATCGAGGCTCACTTTGCAAACAGCATGGACTTTTTAGTGTTGTTATTAGCTGCGAAGGCTCACACATGAAAATGGATGAAGACACACTAATACAAGCTGTGCAAAAAGAAATAAGCATGTTATTTAAACAAGCACCAATATTACAAAATGCATTTGTTATTCGAGAAAAGCGTGCCACCTTTGCTTGTACAGCAAACATTAACTCGATTCGACCAACTAATTTAACTGCTGTTGAAGGTTTACTTCTCGCCGGTGATTATACAGACACCGGCTATCCCGCCACATTAGAAGGCGCTGTGCGAAGTGGTTTATCTGCTTCACACTTAATTAAATAAAGAAAAATATTATGAATGAATTAATCCAAGTCCCAAGCAATTTCAAAGTAAAAGAAAACTGTCTAAAAGATAAAGTCATTTTAATTACTGGCACAGGTGATGGTATTGGTGCAACGGCCGCAAAAACGTTTGCTAAGTATGGTGCAACTATTATTTTATTGAGTAAAACAGAAAAGAAAATCATTGGGATTTATGACGAGATTGTTAATGCCGGACACCCTCAACCCGCCATCATCACATTAAATTTAGAAAAAGCGACCGCCGACGACTATGCGGGTTTAGCACAAACTATTGAAAATGAATTTGGTCATCTCGATGGCTTATTACATAATGCTGCAATGTTTGAAGGACTCAGCCCAATTAACCAGTTTGATAATAAAATGTGGGACAGAATTATTAAAGTAAATTTACATGCGCCCTTCTGGTTATCCCAAGCCATGATTCCTTTACTTACTAAATCTCAATCGGCTTCTATGGTATTTACAAGTTCCGGTGTTGCACACCAAGGTCGCGCTTACTGGGGAGCATACGGCGTATCAAAAGCCGCGGGAGATAATTTAATGGGCATTCTTGCCGATGAACTAGAACTTAACACCCCCATTCGAGTAAACAGCATCGATCCTGGTAGGGCAAGAACACGCATGCGTGCATTAGCATATCCAGGTGAAGATCCTATGAGCAACCCTGCTCCGTCTGAATTAATGGATGCGTATATCTATTTAATGAGTGATGAAAGTAAAAATGTGAATGGAAAAATTATTTCTTGTAAAAAAGTTTAATAAAAAATTACGTTACCCAGTTCCTCGCTTCAGCAAGGCTCGTAAATATTTCATGAGCAAATGATGATTTACTGGCTAACTCATTATATAAGGGGTACATCTCTTCAAAATCAGTCTGTGTAGCAACGATTGCCACCTTAATATTTTCATTACTCAGTGCCGCAGCACTGTCAATGACCGCTATTGTTTTTATATCTTTATCTGAAATATCATATTTACTAACATTTAATAAATCATTAATAACATAAGAAATAGAATCAAATCGAATATCATTGTGTACATCTTCAATGGCCTGTAGTATTTCTGTACCGGTAATATAATTATTATATTTTCGGTACACACCATTTTTTTCCCAGAAATTGTTGTACGGCATTTTTATAGCCTCTAATTTTTATATAATCCGATCAAATATTAAAATAGTTTTGTTTTAAAATGTAATATGTTTTCACAAATAGACTACTCTTTTTCTTTTAACATCGACTTTAAGTCTGCAAATGGATTATGTGTTGATGTGCTCCCTTTTTTCTCTTTTGTAGAACTGTTGCCCATGTGTGCTTCAAGTTGTCGTTGATGTTCGTTATCATGACAATATAAGCATAATAATTCCCAATTACTTCCGTTAGAAGGATTATTGTCATGATCATGGTCGCGATGATGAACAGTCAGCTCACTTAAATTTATACCTGAAAATTCCCGACTACAACGACCACAAATATGAGGGTACATATTCATCGCCTGTTCACGGTAACCTTTTGCACGTTCATCCATAGATTTTCGTGCATCAGCAATCACTTTATCTAATTTTTCTGTATCTATTTTAGCCATGAGTATCTCCTGCTTCTCAGTATATGTAATATGGCAATCATTGTCATATCTATCATCAAACCGGTCATATATCAGTAAAAATTAAAGATGCCAAACCTTTTTTTTCAAGCCAGACATACGCATATTGCTCATACTCAATAGCGAGGATATTGGCCTCTTTTTTATTTATCCCCAAAATAAAAAAACTCTCTTCAGCTAGCCATGATAGATCCTCACCTTGTCCTTCTGCTTTAAATACCGTGTAGTTTTTAAGCTTTGCATTCAATTTAGTATTTCTTTTTATATTTTCTTCTACTGAGAGCAACTTGCTTTTAGGATTCCACGCAGTAATTATCGCGGCTGATTGTTCTTCATTAATGAGTGAGTTAATAACAAAAGGAAGTGGTTTTTCGATATTAACTGGGTATTTGTTTTTATCAATAAAGACAGAATAAGTTGTATCGAGATAGGCTTTTTTTAATTCATTTTTCAGCATTAGTTCCACCATACTGCAAAACCACGTTTACGTAAGTGTTCTCCGAGTAGAGCTTCTTTATACTCAGCTTCTTTTCGTGTTGCTATGGGATTATATTTCTCAAAAAGTTTATAGCGAAGACGAAGGCCGTATTTCTTTGCGTAGCGATTCGCTTTAATACCTGCTTTGTGTTGATCAAACCGATCATCGGGGGATTTGGCTGTTTGTCCTACATAAACACAGGGGTAGTCGTCTATGTAGTCGGGGTTCATTTCGTAAAATTTTTTATTATTCAAAACGTCTTTATCTAAATCGATAACATAAACACTATAAATATTTTTCTTTCTCGCCATCTATGTTATTCAGCTCTGTTTATGTGATTTTATACAGAAAATAATAAAAAAGGCACTCCAATTATCATAGCCGTCTAAATCATTAATATTATTAAGTTCTGTTTCGTTCTTTAAATAATTAATTGTTTTAGATATGTGTTCATCATCAATACCATTTAACTTAATGACATCAATCGTTTCCTGAGAAGGCATCCATTTACTCAGTAAGTTGGACATATTAATTTACATTTCTACATTATGATAAATATTTTGCACATCATCATTATCATTAAGCATGTCCATAAACTTTTCAAACAACTCTACATCATCACCAGTAATGCTTGTGGTCGCTTGAGGAATAAAGGTGATGGTATCGGCTTCAAACTCAACATCATCCCCCAATAAAGTCGTTAATGCATCACGTGTTTTACCGTATTCAGTATGTGGCGCAAATACGGTAATCATACCTTCTTCAATTTCAACATCCGTAACATCAACATCTGCTTCTAGCATGGCTTCTAAAACCGCATCTTCATCATCCCCTTTAAAGGCAAAGACAGAAAGATGATCAAACATGTGTGCCACCGTACCTTGAGTACCAATTTTGGCTTTGCATTTATTAAAGCACAAACGAACATCATTAAAGGTACGTGTACCATTGTCTGTTAGGCAATCCACAATGACATTGTAACCACCTGAGCCAAAACCTTCATATCGTGCCGGTACAAAATCTTCACCTGCTCCGCCTTCTGCTTTTTTGATGGCTTTTTCAATAACATGCGCCGGAACTTGGTCTTTTTTGGCGTTATCAATGATTCGGCGGAGTGACAAGTTACCATTAGGGTCGGTGCCACCATTTTTGGCAATCACATAAATTTCTCGGCCATATTTTGAATACACCTTTGCTTTCGCATCCGATGTCTTTGCCATTGATTCTTTACGGTTTTGATACGCTCTGCCCATAATATGTCTCTAATTTTGGTGAAAATGATGTTTAGAGCATGATTTTACTAAAGTGTTGCGAGCACGTCCAAACAATTAGTGTAAACATTTCGCATATATATAAAGAGTGGCATAATAAAGGCATTATGTACTTGGGTTAAAAAAACTTATGATCGAAAGGTTTATTGCATTTTTTGTTAATCGTCATCTCCTGACCAATATCTTGTTTATTTCGGTCATTTTCGGCGGAATATTGGCTTGGCAAGAAATTAAAAAAGAAGAACGCCCCGATGTCACCTATGACATGATTCGCGTTAGCGCAAATTACCCTGGCGCTACCGCGGCAGAAGTTGAGCACTTTGTTACCCGTGAACTTGAAGACGAACTAAAAGCCGTTGATGGCGTGTATCGAATTTATAGCTAGGTCAGTCGCGGCACTACCTCGGTTACCGTTGAGCTTGAAAAAGACCTCTCCAATAAAAATGAAACCATTACCGAGATTCGTAATGCGGCGCTAGGCACACAGCTTCCCCCCGAAGTACGCGATAAACCAAAAGTACGTGTTTTTAAAAGCTCTAAAAAAGCCATAATCGATATTGCACTCATCCATACTCAGGCGCACTTGCTCACCACGTCACAACGTCAAGAATTACAACGCTATGCCAGCGCACTTGAGTTGCAACTATTGAATTTGCCGCAAATTAACAGCATTAACCGCTCGGGTTTTTTACAAGAAGAGTTACAGATCAATGTTGACCCTAAAAAACTCGTTGACTACCAAATCCCCCTTAGTCAGGTAATAAGAGAAGTTCGTAATAATCATATTCGACAACCCGCTGGACGCATTCAGATAAAAGATGAACCGCTTGTTACCATAAATGCACAACTCGATACGGTTGAAAAACTGAATGAACTATATATTCAAGCGGGCTTTCAAGGTAAAGCCATTAAATTAAAATCCATTGCTGAAGTAAAAATAGACTATCGCCGAGAAAAACAAATCACCAAAGTAAATGGACGTGAAGCCATTATGTTCAACGTTGTTAAAAATGGCACGTATGGCATTATTGAATCTTTAGCCGCTGTAAAAATCGTCGTAAATAAATACAAAAAAAATAATCTTAGCGCTGCCAATATACAACTTGTCATGCTTGATGATGAATCTTATGAGGTGCGTAACCGGCTCAATATTATTTCTACAAATGGTGCGATTGGTTTTACCTTAATCTTAATTACCTTATTTTTATTTTTAAATAAACGCGCCGGTGTTTGGGTTGCAATGGGTATTCCCTTTACTATTTGTTTAACCTTGATTGTCACTTTACTCATGGGCTACACGATTAATAATGTCACACTTGCCGCAGTGATTATTGTTATGGGAATTGTCGTTGATGATGCCATTGTGGTAGCAGAAAATATTTCACGTTTTCAATCACAAGGTTACAACTCTCACGATGCAGCTGTTAAAGGCACCGCTCAAGTTTTTATGCCTGTGCTTGCAAGCATTGCCACAACCTGTGTTGCTTTTGTTCCTCTATTTTATTTTGGTGGCCACTTTGGTTCTTTTGTCAGCTTTATTCCCCCCATTGTCTTTCTTATGCTCTTGGCAAGTTTATTAGAGTCGTTAGTGATATTACCCGGGCATCTACATATTCAGTCACCTCTTTTTTTACGCAAGCAAGCAAACACGCGTATTGCAGAAAAAACACCGCATTGGTTTGATGGCATAGAAGACCGCTATGGACATTTTTTAACAAAATTACTCAACTATAAATACCTTATTATTGCTGTTTTTATCGCACTGTTCGTAGGTTCAATTGTTTTAGCCAAGCAAACTATGCACTTCGTTTTGTTTCCTCATTCAGAAACCCGCGAAATTGTACTTATCGGCATAGCAGATAAGAAATCGAATCGTTATGAAACCGCAGAGATCAGCAAAGAAATAGAAAACATCATTCAACCTTATATTGGAAAAGAAGTGATAGGTTTTCGTACCGAAATTGCAAAAAGTCGTCATGGCGGTATCGCAAAAGAAAACCGCTTTCGTATGATTGTAGAAATAAAACCGAAAGAAGAACGTGAACGCTCCGCAGATGATCTTGTTGCAATATGGAAACCTTTAACTCAGAAAGTAAAGGGCTTAAAAAAAATTATAATTCAGAAAAGCCGTTGGGGACAATCTTCTGGCAGCGCAGTTGAGATACTCATTCTCGAGAATAATGACAAGCTACGTGATCAGGCCGCTGAATTACTTTTAACCGCAATGAACAATCACCCGGCTCTCACTAATGCAGAAATTGATCGCCCTTTGCGCTTACCTGAATACAATATTGATATTAAACGCGACAAAGTCAAACGGCTGGCTATCAACCCCAAAGATATCGCCACTACATTTCGCGCATCACTAGAAGGCGACATCCTTTACGAATTACCCAAAGGAAACGAAACCATTGATGTGCGCTTGTCCGTTATCGACAGTGCAAAAAATAATATTGAAAAAATATTAAACATTCCAGTAGAGAACCGCAGTAAATATTTAGCACCATTGGGAGATCTTGTGACAATGACTAAAACGATTGCCGCAACATCCATCTCACGACAAGACACAAGACGTGCGACAACCGTATATGCAAATCTTAAAAAAGATACAAAAATGACACCATTACAAATTGCCATCGATTTAGAAAATAACACCTTTAGCAAAATACTCAGCAATCAACCTTCTACGAGTTTGAACTTTAAAGGCGAAGTAGCCGATACACGAGAATCAAGAAGTGACCTCAGTAATGCCGTTATCATGGTGTTATTTTTGATTTTCTCTATTCTCATTATCTTATTTAATTCTATTTCACGCGCATTACTCATTATGTTAGCAATCCCCTTTGGGGTCGTTGGTGTTATCGTGGCATTTTGGCTACATGGTGAAACACTATTTGGTTTTTTTGCTGCGATAGGTACATTAGGGATGGCCGGTGTTGTGATAAATGATGCCATCATTATGTTGACTAAACTCGACCAAGAATATGAAAACCATCAAACTAATCACAATGAAAGAATTGCTCGTATTGCACAAACCCGACTTAAAGCAGTAATACTCACGACTCTTACCACCGTAGCAGGCGTTATGCCAACGGCCTATGGTATTGCCGGTTATGATTCCATGCTTTCAGAAATGATGTTAGCCATGGCATGGGGTTTACTGTTTGGCTCGCTAATTACCTTGTTACTCATCCCCTGTTTGTATGGCTTTATACAAGACATACAACAACGGTTTAAAATAAAAATCAATTAATGTACCTATGAAGATGAAATTCACCAATCACCTTGTTCTATATATTAGCTTGTCTATTGCAACTTTGGCTGAGACAAATTCTGCTGTCGCGAAAAATAAACCTATTTCATTATCACTTAGTGAGTTTATTCAACAGGCAACGCAAAAAGACATTAATTTTGAAAAAATACTGATCGATCAACTTCCTCTAAAATATCGACGAGATGCATTTTTACCCAGTAGCGACATCTTGCTCGACGTTAAATATCAACATAATTTTTATTTAAACAAAAACAGCAATAAACCTGAAGCAATAATTTCTCTTAGCAAGCTATTTCCTTATAATGGTACTCAACTGTCTTTATCGTATAGTAAATCAGCTTCTGCATTAACCACAGCCAATAATTCCAATTTACAGTTTTTAATTACACAACCCATTGCAAGAAATGCCTTTGGTAATAGCGTGCAAATACAAGACAGTATTATTGGAATAGAAAATGACATTCGACGCTACCAAATTATTGAAGCCTATGAAGATTATCTCGCCAGTTTAACCGCAGCCTATTACAACTGGTATTCAGCTTATGAAAATTTAAAAGTTGGCCTTTCATCTTATAAATCCAATAAAAAATTAATGGCGAATATATTAGATCGCCAACGGCAAAAAATCGCTTTACCGATCGACGTTAATAAAATGAAGTTGCTTATTATCGGAAAAAAAGAAAACGTCATCGTATTACAAGAAATATATGATGCCTACAGCAACCTTATTTTCAAAGCGATATTGCAGAATGGCACTACCAAATATATTCCCATTACCCCTGCCCCACCCATTTCAAATATACAATTTGCTCCAGACTATGACTCTTTCACTAAAACAAGCCGTACCTATGGAATACTTAATCTTCTGGAACAACAAAATACAATGGAAGTAAAACAAGCGGCAGATGATTTACTTCCATCAACCAATTTATTATTAGGCTATCAATTAAACGGTCAAGATTGGGGAATACAAAATCAAGAACGCAGTTACTTTGCCGGTATTTCTGTGAAATGGCCTATTGGACGTAGTGTTGATAAAGCGAAACAAAAAATCGCAAAAATAAAATATAAAAAAACACGCCTTTCTAATCAAAATAAATATAACGAACTGCACGTTAATTTAAAAAACCTTTATTTACAAATCCAACGCCAGAAAAAATTAATTCGTATTGCTAGGAAAAAAACCAAACTCGCAGAAAAGATATTAAAAGATGAATCTAAAAACTATTCTTTTGGCAAAGTCACATTAAATGATTATATTATCGCAGTAAATCGCGTTGATAATAATCGTTTTAGTTATACAGATCACAGCGTAAAGCTCAACAAGCTATTGGTTGAATGGTTACGATTAACAGATCAACTTGTACATAAAAATGTTTTAGATAGAAATTTATAATATTATGGTAATTCTAATCTCTTATAAGGCATGCTGCCTTATTTCTAAACACTCATTACCATTTTCGGCTCAAATTGCTCCCGCTCTACATTCAATAATAAATTTTCAGTCACTGCTTTACTATGATCAAATATTTCTAGTAGTTCACAAATAACACCGCAAATCTCAGTTTGTTTTGGTGCGCAACCTGCTTGGTGTGAGAAACGATCTCCAATCACATATAAGGGAATATCTCGCTCTTCAGCTAACGATCCTCCGTGGCTTTTATCTGTATTCATACCGTGATCTGCAGTAATCATAATTTGGTAACCTGCTTCAATCCAAGTAGGAAGGTATTCAGATAGCTCTTTATCAGATCTCCGTGCGGTATTACGGTAGTGAGAGCTATCAAGTCCAGAGCGATGCCCTGCTTCATCAACACTCATAGGATGAACTAATAAAAAATCAGGATCATGACGGCGGCGTAGTAATTCAGCATCAAGGTACAAATGACTATCAGGATAATTCCCGTCGTGGTAAAAAGTACCATATTGAATAAGTTTTTCGGTATCGGCTGTATGACGGTCTCGTACTGGACTGTAAGGGCTCTCGTTATACAGTTCACTAAACCAATGAAAGGCAGCAGCAGCCGTAGATAGTCCCGCTTCACTAGCCAAACTGAAAACACTTTTTTGGTTAGAGTTACGAACAACTTGGTTATGAACGATACCGCTCTTTGCCGGTGCCACTCCCGTTAAAATTGTCTCATAAAGTGGGCGAGACATAGAAGGTAATTCACATTGTACTTTATAAAGAGTCGCTAGACCTTGCTCACTTAACGACTTAATAAACCCCATACATTCTTCAGCAGTCTTATATGCCAAACCATCAAGAACAATGAGTATTACTTTATCTGTCATTATATACTCCACATACAGAACTAAATTAAGAAGCCATTTTAATGGCTAACACTATAGAAAAAGTATACGTAAGTTATATAACGAATAAATGACACTAAAAAGTCACTTTTATGACAAACTATTTCAAATTATTAGCATATTGTATTTGTAGCACGTCTTTTTTGAAAGTCATATATTTAAGCCATAATTACAGCCTTACTCCGACACCACGCCTCGGCAGTTTGGGTATGTGCTACAGCCCCAAAAAGTATTTCCTGCATTTTTTCCTTTTCGCGCCGTTCGCTTAATCATTTTGCAACTGCATATTGGGCATAAGGGGTCGAGTTCTGGCATTTCATCTTTTGCTTCGGGTTCATCCTCTTCTTCATTTAATATATCGGATGATTGTAATGCTTCAATCATTAGTGAGAGATCAATGCCGTTTATTAAGAGAATGGCTTTTCCTAACGACAAGTCTAATGCTTCGGAGGTAAACTCGCCTGATGTGATGATGATGCCGTGTGAAATATTTTCTTCTTTCATGGCAACATAAAGTTGAGCAATTTCATTCACGTCGAGTAACGCTTCTTGCCAACGATTAAATTTTACAAATGTGTTTTCGTTATTTACTTGTAAAATAAGATCAATGTCTTCGTGTATTTGAGATGTTTTAACTTTAACAGTGTAACCGCGTTGTTTAAAGATGAGCACCATGAGTTTTTTAAATTCATCATGACTTAAATATTGCAATTCATCTGCACAAGAATTTGTTGCGGGTTGATTGAAACCTTTCCCTGGTTTCATGTTTTTATGTGTCGGTGGTCGAATCGCTTTCAACCAAGTCAGTTTTGAAACCGAGTCCAATACAACTTTAAAAATTGATTTATGTTTGTCTGCCATATTAGATTTTTGTTCTGTTTAATTTAAACCATCAATAACGGCATTGAGCGTCGTACTTGCTCGCATGACTTGCGACATTAATTTTTTATTCGGCTTATAGTACCCCCCCAGATCCACTGGTGAACCTTGTACACTATTAAGCTCATTCACAATTTTATCTTCATTATTGGTTAACTGTTCGGCAACCGGAGTAAAAATCGTTTTTAAATCAGCGTCATCATTTTGTTCTGCTAATGCTTGTGCCCAATACATGGCTAAATAAAAATGGCTGCCTCGTGTGTCTAACTCGCCGACCTTACGTGACGGTGATTTATTATTATTTAAAAACTGGCTATT
>VAOX01040725.1_pt1 | contig 13493 bp, 12 predicted proteins | sample 3393891 | NCBI WGS metagenome assembly VAOX01 (sample SAMN08290429, study PRJNA428436) | hydrothermal vent metagenome | isolation source: Deep-sea hydrothermal vent chimney | place: Indian Ocean: Southwest Indian Ridge | depth 2822 m m | reverse complement strand
TCTATTTCCATAAACTTATCTGTATATTTTGTTAATCGGTGCAGTGCATTGGACGGCGTAATTATACAGGAAATTCACATTAATCTACGAAGAGCCATTAATTGATTATGCCCTCTGCGTGACCTGAAGCATGCAGATGTAAGACGCGGATCGCAGTGCAATGGTTATTGCCCTTGCCAGGGTTCGCAACGCAGCAGATGCACCCTTCAGGTCGCGCGCCCATGTTAATATAAGAGGGGCTTTGCTCCCTGCCCAGGCTTTGCGATACGTTTTCTCATCAGGCCCATATATATTAAATTGGGCATGCTTTCAAAATCAGGCCCTGAACAGGGAGCAAAGCCAGAGGATACAAACAATTAATAGAAGTGCCCTTAAACCATACCCCCATTCACGCCAATCACCTGCCCGCTAATATAAGCAGCCTCTTCTGATGCCAGAAAAGCCACCAGCGATGCAACCTCTTCAGGTTTGCCCGATCGATTCATCGGCACCATTTTTTTAATCGTTTCTTTATCAAACACATCCTGCGTCATCACACTTTCAATAATACCCGGGGCGACGGCATTTGAAGTAACGCCTCGCGAAGACATTTCCTGTGACATCGATTTTGTAGCGCCTATTAAACCCGCTTTTGCAGCCGCATAATTCGCCTGCCCCCGATTACCCATCACACCCGCCACAGAAGCGATATTAATAATTCGACCCCAGCGCGTTTTTAGCATCGGCAATAATAATGGCTGTGTTACATTATAAAACCCGTTCAGATTGATATCGATAACATCATGCCATTGCTCAAGGCTCATACCGGCCATGACTGCATCATTATGCACACCCGCATTATTAACGAGAATCTGTATCACACCCTCTTCAAGTAAGCCACTCAATGCAAGCTGCGTTGCCACCTGATCTCTTATATCAAACTGGACAGCCTGAGCATTACCGCCTTCATAAACAATCCTGCCAACAGTCTCTTGCGCCCGTGCCATATTATTATTTGCGTGAACATATACGAAATGCCCTGCCGCTGCTAATGCCGCGGCTATGGCACTCCCCAGATCTCCACTGCCCCCTGTTACCAGTGCTCTTTTCATCATTGCAATTTAATGCTTCTTCGCGGTTAGTGTTGCCATCACGGTTATTCTTCCGCTAGCTAATATTGTTTTTTCACGCCTGTCAGACATGCCATCATTCGCCAATGCGTGAATCAAAATGGAATATATCATATTACCTGATTCAACATATATACACTCTGCAAAAATTTCTATTTCACTTTTAATATCCGACAACCAGCCCTGCGCTATTTTAATATCCCGCACTGCAACCAGATAACCTTCCTTCATGGCAGAACTATTATCTGAGCACAGGCAAGCATGTACTGCAATTGCCTGTGCGCCATACTCTATAAGCGATATCATTGGTACACCCTCGCTATTGCGTAGTGGGTGACTTTCTTTACGCTGTGAATTTGTGGCACACAGAATCTGTTTTTTATCCCAGCTCTTTACGCTGTCCAGTAAACACATGTTTCCTGCATGTGGAATGAGCCGACAGATTTCTTTATGGTTTAATGTTTGCATTTCTATATAAATAAATCACTAATGCGAAATGGATACTCGAAATTTTGCATTTTGTAAATACGGTAAAATAACCTGCATTCGCGCTCTTCTAACTAATGCCTCCACCAAAGGTAAACCATGGCCAATGGGCGAGCCTTTGCGCAAAGGCTCCAGCGAAACATTTCTACAGTTACTGTGGCTGGCCTCTTTTTCCTGACTTTCCAGCGCCAATGTGCCTAGCACTTTGTATTCAGCTTCTGCACCAAGACGCAATGCAATGGCCAGGGGGTAATCAAAATGTCGGCTGGCATCCAGCATCTCAGGTGCCGGGTAATCATAGGCAACATATAATACAGTTCCACCCTCCACTTCAACCTGGGTTACCGCTTCTTGTAAACCACACATAAAACTCGCATCACCGGCTGATAAACTGGTCGACGCACCGCTCATCAAAGAGGCTATAGACCAGTAACCCGCCGGCGCATTATAAACCGAGTTGTGGAATAATGTAGGGGAAACAATTTTTTCATCTTCTGCCAGTGCAGCGCACATTTTGTCTGTAATTTCAAGATCACCATCCGATGAGGCAAACACCATGGAAAGTGCCTGTAAATCATCATAGTCCCTTAATAACCTCTGTATGCATTCCAGCGCCAGCTTAATCACTGGTGTTGTTCGCCGCCGTTCATTTGCTGGCAACATTTCTGGTTTTAACACCGGCATCTGCTCATACTGCCATTTACTTTGCCCACACAGTATTGAACGCGCCTGCTCTTTATCCACCAGGCCCGGGCCAACTACCACTACATCATTAATATAAACTGTCATCGCTCACCAACCAAAAATCAGACTGCAATTATTACCACCAAAGCCGAAATTATTGCTCATTACATTTTCTACCGACAGGCTGGTTGTTGTTTGCAGTGGGGACACACCAAGCTCTGGATCCCAGTTCTGCAAATTTATATTCCCGGGAAGTATATTTTGCTCAAGTGCAAGTACAGAGATAATCGCTTCCACTATTCCCGCTGCACCCAACGTATGCCCGGTAAAGCCTTTAGTTGAACTGCAAACTATCTTATCATCAAAAACACGCAGCAGGCCTCTTGCTTCTGCAAAATCATTATTGCGCGTAGCGGTTCCATGCAAGTTGATATAGTCAATGCGCTTCGCATCCAGCCCTGCTCTTTGTATTGCACCTGACATTGCTTTTAGCGCACCATCTCCATCCGGATGTGGCGTGGACATATGATAGGCATCACTGGATTCACCATAGCCTTTTAGTTTGACCTTTCCATGGACAGCCTCCGCAGACTCCAGCAGCACAAAGCCCCCGGCCTCACCAATATTGATACCCTTTCGATCTGCATCAAATGGCCGACAAATATCATCTGAAACCAGTTGTAGCGAATTAAAACCATAGAGCGTGGTCATACAAAGCGAATCGACACCCCCTACAACCGCAGCATCACACTGCCCTGTCGCAATATGTCGATACGCAGCGGCAAAGGCTTTGGCACTTGAAGAGCACGCTGTAGATATTGCATACCCCGGCCCTTCAAGCCCAAGGGAACGCTGCACATAATCCTGCAATGACGACATATTATGCGTACATAAAAGATCATATGTTGCTGGCAACTCACCGTGCTCACGGGCATAACAATAGGCATGTTCTGTTTCTGCGCAGCCCGAGGTGCTGGTTCCCACAAAAACACCGATCCGATCAGCACCATATTTTACTTTTGCCACCTCTACGGCATCAATAAAGCCATCTGTTTGCAATGTCAGTTGTGCGAGCTGGTTATTCCGACAGCTATACGCACTTAATTCAGGCTCAATTTTTACTGACTCAATTTCATTAATTTTTCCAAGCCAGGTGTCAAAATTCAATCCTTCAAAAGCCTGCTTTTTTAAACCACTTCGGTTATTCGTTAACGCCTCCAGCATCTGCGCCTCGCCCACTCCACAGGCGGTGACAATAGTTTTTGCACTCACCGCCATCGGTAACACTGTTTTCAATTTCGATTCCATATTCATCACCTGTTGCTATCTGAAGAGGTTAGTATCCATGCCGAAATAAAGCACATGAATCCGCCTGCGGCTACCGTCTGCCCCATTGCAGCCATCACCGGAACCGGTGAAATAGCCAGCATCAAAAATGCGGCTGATGTCGTCATTGAGCTAATGCTAATCGCATGAACACATGAGCGCCTCTCTTTTGTATCACCTTCTGCCCTGTTAAAAAACAAACTATAATCCAGCCCCATCCCTAACACCAGCAATAATGCCAGCAGATGAAAAACATTGATGGCATTACCGATTAACAACGGCACCGAAAAGCCGCCAAGCACACCAATGCTCACCGGCAACAATATCCACAGCGTTTTTCTGATGCTGCGTAACCACAGCGCAATAACGAGCACCAGCAGAGCAATAACCCACATGAAACGCTCAAAGGTAGAGATGCGATAATCGATCAGCAACTGTTCCGTTGCCAGCTTGACCGCCACATGGTTCTCTTTCACCTGAGGATGTAAATCAAGCCAGTTTTCAAGTTCAGTATTCGAGCTTATACCGCTAATACGAATAACGCTAATCCACAGACTACCCTGCTGAAACAGACCCTGACGTAAAATCGCTGACAACGGTGTCGGTAATATATCACTGTACTGTAAAGGCTTAAGTTCACGGCTTGCTGCCACGGCTTCCAGCCACGGACGAAATGCCGCCTGTCGAAATGGCAAATTCTTTAGCGCAATTTCAAGATTAGCCGAAAGCAGCCTGTCTGCTGGTAGCGTGCCCTGTCTCAGGCGTTGACGCTGTACAGAAGGCAATATTCTGGAAGGCGACCATACGCTGCTAACCACTTCCAGTGCCTGCAATTCAAGCAATTGCCGGTGTATATTTTCACTTTCCTGCAACACTTTTTCCACACTGTCCGCTGACTGCAAAAACACATGGGATACTTCAGGCGCATTCAACGCGTGACGCAATTCCCCATCGCGCTTTCTGGCGGAAGCTGACACCGGACTAATTGCATCAATAGACGTTTCCCACACTGTATCTGCCTGTATTATTATCAGTAGCGGGAAACCGGTTAGCAACAGCGCCAGCGATACTTTCTGAGGTGTCGTTAAACTCATTCCGACTGTCCAGAATCGGGGCCTGACTTTATTAACCGATACCAGGTATGGCAACATGTAACGCGTTGTCAATAAGGCGATCGTTAGGCCACTTGCAGCAAAAACAGCTAGCTGGCTTAAGCCATCAAAGCCACTCCCCAAAAGTGCCAGGTAAGCCAGTACTGATGAAAAACCACTGAGAAACAATGTTGGCCAGATTCTCTCCAGGCTTAAAAAAGGTTTTTCATCTGCACGTAGATGACTAAAGAGGTGCAACGGGTAGTCAAGGCAGACACCCAGTAAAGTGATACCAAATGCCAGCACAATTCCATGCACTTCACCGAATATCAACTGAGTAAAAACCAGCGCGACAGTAATCGCGCTTAACAGCGGAATCACCGCTAATATCAATAAACGCAGGTTTCTATAGGCTACGCCAAATACAATAATTAACAGTACGGTCATAAAAACTGACAGCTGATTAACCACCTGCTCTATTGTGGCGCGCGACTCTACCGCCATAATTCCCGGGCCAGCTATCTCAAGTTTCGCGGCGGATGAACCCGCAATCTGAGAAAACGCCTGACGAATATCCGCTATCGCAGCCTGCATCACATCAAGATCCAGTGACTCACCCTGCACACTCACCAGCATCAACGCAGCCTGTAAATCCTGATCAAACCAGACACCTTCCTTTATTCTCGGCCCCTTTCCATCGGCAGCCGTATTCACCAGCCCCTGAAGATACCCCATAAAAGCAAGTTGTGGATCAGTTGTGAGCATGTTCCCTGGAAGTGCTCCAGCTCCTGAGCGTAAATCGATTAACCTCTGTTTAAAGATTTTTCTCAGCGATGTTTCGCTCCAGTCCTGTGCTTCACTGAGTAAATAACGATACGCAAACAACGACTCCACGGCCTGAACATCGGTTAACTGATTCGTGTTTCGAACTTCTCGAAAAACGCTGCTGTGTGAACTCAATAACTGTTTTAGACTCACACTAAGTTCAGCCAGTTGCTGCGTATTCTCAATGCCAGCGATTCTTAACATTAATGTGGTGGCCGCAGGGCCATTGTGCATTTCACTCATTAAGGCCTGCAACTGTAAGTTCTGCTTTGCAGCAGGCATAAACTGCGCCATATTATTAACTATGCGCAGTTCAGAGAAAAGCCAGCCTGATAAAAGCCCCATAACAACGAGCCAGATAATAAAGCGCATCGCGGGCCGCACATTAACCGCCATATGTAATTTCTGTTAGCAGTTTATTACCATTTAAAAAAAGCACCCGAACCTGCTGAATTTTGTATTTCTGCCCCTGTAGCACAACCTGTTCAATGGTATTTGCCACCTGTTTGTCTTTTGGTGTCAGGGATAATGTCCAGCCAGATTGCGATTGCGTATACTGTAATTTAAAAAATTTTTGCAATTTTACTTCATCGCCATCAAACACTGCCTGTAGAGCAATAACACCCGCAGCAAGTTCCGGTTGCTCTGATAGTTGTATATACCTGACTTCACCCTGATGCTTTATAGCTAACTGACTCCCTTTGATACGCTGCTCAATACGCTCAGGCGAGGTAATAAATTTACCCAGCTGAGCCGGTTTTTTATATGTTAGTCGACCTCTGGATACCAGCGGTTCATTGAGATAATCTGCGAACCAGGTTTCAACAAAATCACCTGCTGACTCATTTATCTGTGCAAACCCGGCTAGCCTTTCACTTAAACCACCCGCAACAGCACCAGCACTACCTGCCAGACTTTGCAGCACCAGCATTAGAAATAAAACATGTTTCATTGTTTATCTCCCCAGTAGTCATAAAAATTAAACCAGTTACAGGGATAAAGTCGCAACATTTTTTCAATGCTGTTCACATAGGTCTGTGTTAGTCGAGCGACCATGTCATTACGGTTCTCGCCTGGTATTATTTCAGCATCGTATAGCAATTCATGATAAATCGCATATTGATTGCCTCCTTCATAAATACCAAAAAAGCTAATTACTGGAACATCCAGCACTGCCGCCAGTTTGAATGGCCCTACCGGGAAATCAACAACCTCCCCCATGAACGTACACGCTACACTTTTTTCACTTTCAAGCAACCGATCTCCCAGCATACCAATCAGACAGCCCTGTTCCAGCGCCTCTTTCATTTCAAGCAATGCGCCAGGACTGGCAAGATTAATAACAGAAGCCGCAACCTGCGGATTTAGCTCGTCAAGTACCCGCGTGATCATTGCATTATGATCCTGATACATCAAAATTTTCAACGGCAACGGCCTGTTATGATAGCTCGCATTAAGGGCAAGACATCGCATAACTTCAAAACTTCCAATATGAGAACCCAGCAATATTGCACCTCGCCCACTGGATATTATTTTTTCAAGGCAGGCTTCATTATGAACATTTATCGTAAAGCGATGAAACTGATCTGTCAGAAAATAAACTCTATCCAGTATCGTTGCTGCGAAATGATGGATATGCTGCATGACCTGCCATGCACTTGCTCTGTGCCCATGCACTCGTCGTAGATATTGCTGAGAAGCGAAGCGGGAGGTAGAGGAGCTGGTAAAAAAATACAGAGTAATTGGCCACAGCAGCAAACGCGCAAAGCCCCTTGAGAGGTTTAATGCGATGTAGCAAATTAATTTAAGCGTAGAAGGGTTACTGCGCTCCTTCTGCTCTGTCCACTCAACCATCACATGCCTTCTCAGCACCCGCATCAGGAAAAACAAGCCACAACTGCCCCTGTAAAGCAATTTCACCTTCAGTTTTACAACTGAACTGATAGAGCGTTTCGTGCTTTTCCGTGTAAACAGTCTCGACTGTAGCCAGGGCGGGTAATGGCTGTAGAAACTTCATTTTCGGTATACCGCTCAAAGAGGCTCCGGGCAATTGCTCAAGCAGGCCATTCACAATAAAATCCAGTATAACAACACCCGGTATAATGGGGCGAGCTGGAAAATGCCCTTTTAAACTCGGGTGTTGTTCAGGAACAGTAAACGCGGCTTTCAACATATTTTTTTGTGCCTGCGTAGCTTCATTGAGACAATGTATCAGATCCGATGCAGGGAGTTTTCCTGTGGCGTTATACGGCAATGAGTGAACCAGCCCGATTGCTCGGGGCAAAAAAACCGCATCAATATTTTTTAAAAAGGCTGCACGAATTTCGCTAACATTAATTGCTGAGGTTTTCTCAACCACAACCAGAGCCGCCAGCCGTTGACGCTGAACGTTTTTCTCATGTCTGAACACCACGCCATCTTTAACGCCTTGCAATGCTTTAAGTCGTGTGGTTAAATCTGCAAGAGAGCCGCGTTTACCGCCTACTTTAATCATATCATTTACACGGCCGGTTAAATTAAAAAAACGCTCCGATAAAGATATGATTTGATCAGGTAAACGAACCTGGCTCATAACTGAGGGAACCCGCAACTGTGCCTCATTATTAACGATTTTCAGAAAATAGCCATCCAGCAATTCCCAGTCAGCATTCTCTGTTACACGCCGTGTAGCAATCGCACCCGCTTCACTACAGCCATAAATTTCTTCTACTTTTGTATTCAGTACACCTTCGACCTGACAGGCAAGCTCATCTGAGAGAGGTGATGTAGCAGAAATTATGCCTTCAACAACCGGCCAGTCCCGCGGTAGTGTTACGCAGGCTTTTAAATGCGTTGGCGTTGTCACCAGTATTCTCGGAGCTGGCATATCAGCAAGTGCATATTGAATATCAAGTGGGTAAAAAGGCAGGCCATAATAAACACTCACATTGCAAACCAGCGGCAATACAATGCTCAATTCAAAACCGAACATGTGTTGTGCCGGGACTGTTGCAATAATACTGGTTTTAGCGCCTCTGGTTTCACCTGAACTAAACGAAAATCTTGCATGCACCTGCTGTGCAGCATCCACCAGTTGCCGCCATGTTTTATTATGAGCTACAGGTGTTCCACTACTGCCTGATGTATACAGTTCAGCCACAATCAGCTCATCCGGTATTAAATTAATATTCCAGTTGAGATTTTTCTGTACACTTTGCTCATCAGGCGCACTAAAGCCTGATTGACAGATATTTTCAATATTCTGGTCGGAGACTTTATCAACACACACGTTCTCAGCCACTAAACGCGCCAGTTCACCTTCGCTGCGATTAGCGGGCATAACTGTGGCTCTTCCCTCCAGCATGCTGGCTGTAAACAGCACCAGAAAATGATAACGATCTTCACATAAATTGATTACTTTCGCTAAATTTCTGCCTTCACTCTCCTGCCGCTCCACAAGATAACATCGCGCATGCGTAACATGTTGCTCGAATAATTTTTTTTCAATACTACGTCCCCTGTAACGCGCAACAATATCTTTTTCCATACTTATCTTACTCATCGACCATGCCAGTTACGTGTTAGCATTGTACCAAGCATTTTAACTACCTGTGCCCGTTTACCTGTAAAATGATGGCGCACCCGCATTTCTATGATAAAAAATGTTCCCACTATAAAATAATTACCCACATGAACCCACCACGACCAGGTTTCAAATTTTGCCCATTTTGCCAGCACAACAGCCTCACAAATCATCAATAAAAATGCAATGCCCCACAAAGCAGTGAGTCGCCGAGTGTACAGCAGGTGCCTCGCATCTAATGCTGCACCTTCCATACGTTCTGCTATTCTGGAAATCAGTGCTTTTTCTGATCCCAGGCTTGAAAGAAAGGTATATGCAAGCCAGCCAGGAATTAAAACAGGCGGCAGATAAATCATTGATGGCTGCAAACGGAAACTGAAAATAAGGTAGAGCAATGCGAGTATAAACAGGGTAAAAGCTAATATTATAAATAAAGTGGCTTTAGCCCTGAACTGCAAAATCTGTTTCAGGCTGTTAATGTATGCGATGGCAACCAGGTAATAAACAGGTACTGTTATCTGCCCCATCAATATCCCCACATGCGCAACCACGGGATATACCCAGAAACTGAGTTTTGCAAGATACTGTAGATAGTGACTATATTTGCAACTATTCAGCATATTTTAAAGCTCGATGATAAATGAACGGGTGGCCTGCAACGGTTCGACATACCTGTAAAATTTTGCCATATGGCGAGAACAGAAATAATAAGTTCAGAAAACAGGCTTAATAATTGCCTATATTTTTCGATTTAGCTCAACATGTCTGGCTAATGTACGCAGAGATGAGAATATTTGTCGGGTATCAGGATCATCTGAACGCAGTTTGATGCCATATTTTGTAGACAGTAACATGCCCAGCTCAAGCGCATCGATCGAATCAAGACCCAGCCCTTCATTAAAAAGCGCGGCCTGTGGGTCAATGTCCTCAAGTTTAATGTCTTCCAGGTTAAGACTTTCAATTAAGAGCTGGCTTAATTCACGTTCCAGGTCGTTGCTATTACTCATTAAATTTAGGCTCATCATTAAATCCATGAATGTTATGAATCTATATCTCTATGCTGTGTATCTATAAAAAACGCGCTAATAATACATTATTTCTGGTCTGTTTTCTGTATTATCAGCTCCTGATATAGACTAATTTAATATATCATACGATACAGTCACAAACGAAAGCTGGGAGCAGGCATATTATGTATCTTTAGATACTGAAATTTACTGCGGAATGCGGGACAGGGAGAATTCAGGGAGACTCACCAGCAGGCATAGAAATCACATTCTGCGCTGGCAAATGCCGCATGCCATTAGCCGGCTCATTCTGGCCCGTTTTCTGCAATTGTGTGGAGCCTTCAATGCTCACGGGGATAGCAAAAGGTCGTGTTTGCTGTATGCCATCAATATTGATGCTGGCAAACACATTAATATGATGCAAACCGCTCTGCTGAGGAACCACCGATATATCGATTTGCTGCTTTGCGCCTTTTATCAGTCGTGTAAACTGATACTGCTGACTGACATCATTCGACCTCAGACTGGCATCTGTTCTGTATTCCACCTCCAGTATCTCGGTATCCTGCTCTACCGTGAAGGTCAAACTGATGTCTAATGGCTGATTCAGCTCTACAGGGCTATTCAGGATAAAGCTCATGGAAACAGGCGCATGGGGTTTACCAACGAAACGAGATTGCATATTATATTCAGTTGCGATCGCACCAGCCGCACTTTCACTGGCTTCCTGCTGGCTACAGGCCAGCAGAAAACTCAGGGTTAATAATATCAACAGATGTTTTATATTCATAACGTGCTCTCGGATTAGAATAACTCATACACGGGTAACTGATCTGTTGCACCCGGGTTATTACTGAACTGTGATGTACCATATATATCCAGTATCGGGTTAATGTTCTGCCCACTGGTGAGCGCATCAATTGCACTGGCATTTGCGGGGTTCTGATCTTTCAGGGCTTTGATGAAACTAAATATAGTCGTAAATGCCGCAGTATTTTTCTGCGCACCTGGCAGTACATTAAAGATCGGTGAAAACCCCATACCCACAGAATCCTGCATATCATCATCCGCATCGTATATATCATAGAGAATAGACTGAATGGAACACTCGCTATACCAGCCTGCATTCACACAGACATTATTCTCCAGATTAATGGTAAAACCCTCATTTTGCTGTCGGCCATTCGTATCGATATACAGGGGATCATCGGTAATCATGGCTGAGAGTGCATTACCAAAGCCTTCGCCAAACACAACCCGCGGATCCAGAATATCGCCAAATGAGTGCCGCCCACCAATAGAATCAGAACGAGAGAAAAAATCCTCAAAGTAATGCCCCCACTCATGAAGAATAACATGTTCATCATATTCATCTGTATCGTTATCTGCTGCACCTAACAGATAGATCTCATCGCCATCAAAAAATGACGACTCTATTGCTCCACTTTCAAGCTCCCCAAGGGGCGATGTGGTGTTGTTTACGCTCCAGTTGATTTTAAGCTCAGGAAAGCTTAGCGATGCAGATTCGACAAGCACTTTATCTTTAGCTTTTCGTACACTGTCCAGAATAGCAAAAGGCGCAGCAACTCTTGGCCCCGTGTAGCGTAAAAAATTGTTATCCCAGCCTGAATCTGCCTGCAAATTTTTGCCTGTTTGATCAACCGTTGCTGTAAAAGGCACACTGTCCATAACATAAACAGGCTGACCAGGGGTTGTATTATCTACAATTGAAAAATTCCAGTTGGACGTACCCACCTGTAGCATCTGGGCTCTCACCCTGACAATACTCTGTTGATTATCTGGCAACGCAAGGCTGTAACTGCCATCAGCAGCACTGATGGCAGAACTATATACACCATTATTACAAATCACTTCAACCACTGCCTGCTGGATGGGTTGAAGCTGAGCATTAACATAATCGAGTGATATACCACTGCCAGGTATAAAACGGGGAATAACACGCTCAAATAAGGCAAAACCACTGACCGTTTTTTCATTTGTAGCATCACATGTGGAATCGTTTTTGGACTGTATATTATTGTTGGATACTGATTTTTGCTGCCGACTGGACGTGGCTGTCTCGGTCTGCTTTATACTCACCGCAGTGTTCCCCTGCGCCTTGTTATTAAATGCAGAATAGACATACTCATTAAGCAAAACCACATAATCACCAGCCACCAGGCTCGCTGCCAGAGTTTCATCATTAAACTGAGTTGAGTCTACCGTCTGAATGACCTGACCATTTTTATACAGAAAAAGGTCAGGATCTGCCGGATCAAGCCCTGAGGTGCGACTTACATCAATTGAAACGCTCGTAGCGCCTCCCAGACTAAAGCGCATAAACCGATTGACACCCAGGCCATTAAATCCACCATGCTCTCGTGTCGTACAAATATTTTTAAGCTGGTTACTGCCTGTATAGCTGATCCGCACATCGTAGCAGGTTTCAGTTGCGCCATTATCAAGATCAACTGCTGTAGGTGCTGCCCCGCCAGGAGAAGAGTCTGAACAGGCCATCACAAAACTCAGACACAAAAAAGGGAGGAGCCGATAAATATACGTCATAAAATACAATACCCGAAATTAACTTACACACTCATAACCACTGTAAATTCATTTCCAGGCACATTCCTGGTAGATTTTTAACCCAAAAAGGTTACTGAGTGGCAGTTTAGGGCTGCCTTAATTTTATTTCTTCCAGTATAATCACCTGGTTTAAAATAATACACAACTAAATCACACTAAATTAAACATAATTCTATGGCACAGTACATTTACACGATGAATGGTGTGGGCAAAATTGTCCCCCCAAAAAAAGAACTGCTTAAAAACATAAACCTTAACTTCTTCCCGGGGGCCAAAATAGGCGTACTGGGGTATAACGGCGCAGGTAAATCAACCCTGCTGCGAATAATGGCAGGGATAGACACAGATATTATCGGTGAAGCACGGCCTCAACCGGGCATCAATATCGGTTTTTTACAGCAGGAACCCGAGCTAAACCCGGAAAAGGACGTGCGCGGTAATGTGGAAGAAGGCCTCAAAGCGGTTACTGAAGCACAGGCCAGGCTGGATGAAGTATATGGCGCATATGCTGAACCCGATGCAGACTTTGATGCCCTTGCCACAGAGCAGGCTCGACTGGAAAACATCATTCAGGCCGCCGATGCCCACAACCTGGATCACAAACTCGAAGTGGCGGCCGATGCACTGCGTCTGCCGCCCTGGGATGCGGATGTCAATAAGCTTTCCGGTGGCGAGCGCCGTCGTGTCGCCCTGTGCCGATTACTGCTCTCAGCACCGGACATGCTTATACTGGATGAACCTACCAACCACCTGGACGCAGAATCGGTTGCCTGGCTGGAGCGTTTTCTGGCAGAGTTTAGCGGCACGGTTGTGGCGG
>VAOX01011239.1_pt1 | contig 13501 bp, 14 predicted proteins | sample 3393891 | NCBI WGS metagenome assembly VAOX01 (sample SAMN08290429, study PRJNA428436) | hydrothermal vent metagenome | isolation source: Deep-sea hydrothermal vent chimney | place: Indian Ocean: Southwest Indian Ridge | depth 2822 m m | reverse complement strand
AATAGTCAAGCAACATTTTCAGCTTATCTTCCAGAGGGCGGTTTTTTATTGTAGGATTTGCGGCCGTTGCGAAACCTCGAACTTAACATAATATACATTATACGAAGTGTGTGCGCCGCCTGGTGGGCTGGCCATCCTTAAATGGGCAATCAAAAACCGCCCGAAGGTGGTTTATGTTAAAAAAACCAGGTGTTTTTTAATGCTTTATTTTTTTATCTTTGTCGTTTTTGTTGGGTAGACGGGAGATACCCCACAGCCCCAGCAAGGCCAGGCCGGCCATAATAATAATACTGTAATCGTTGATATTCATTCTCCAGCTCCTAGCACCCTGTGGCCGACACACCGAATATACACCAGTCTGTTACAGTCGCCATCCACTGTTTTTTGTTGCAGGATCTTGAATTCCTGTCCAGCTTAACGTTATTCGATGCAATAGGTAACATGCGCAGGTTAAGGTAATTGGCGGAGAGACAGGGATTCGAACCCTGGGTGGGCTATAAACCCACGCTGGTTTTCAAGACCAGTGCTTTCAACCGCTCAGCCATCTCTCCAATCATTTCTGCTTCTTTATTAGTGGGTATTAGCCTTTACGCCACAGCAGCAAGCGCGGCAGAATAGCCTAAATAAAATTTAATTTCCAGCGCTTTTATACCTTGAAATGTTAAGAATTTGTCTTGATATCAGGAACTAATCAGGTATGCTTCGGTCTATCACTACAAGATAGTTACATCTCAACAAGGGGACAAATATGTATAGAAACCAGACTGTTGTAAGAACAGCAGAATCTGCTCTGGCAACTAACAAAGTATTGCGCAATACCTACACTTTGTTATCCATGACCATGCTGTTCAGCGCTGCAATGGCGGCGATCTCGGTACTTGTGGAATCGGGTCCGGGTACTTATCTAGTCTCAGTAATGGGTGCTATGGGTCTGATCTGGCTGGTTTTACCCCGAACCGCTAATTCTGGTGCCGGGGTTGGAGTGGTTTTTGCCATTACCGGCCTGATGGGCTTTGGCCTGGGTGGGATACTGAACCAGTATCTGGCGATGGCGAATGGCCCACAGCTGATTATGACCGCTATGGGCGGCACCGGGGTTATTTTCCTGGGACTGTCTGCCTATGCGCTGACTACACGTCGTGACTTCAACTTTCTGGGTGGCATGCTATTTGTGGGTATGCTGGTAATCCTGGTGGCGGCACTGGCCAATATATTTTTGGCTATTCCGGCCATGACGCTGGCTATTTCATCGGTTATCATTATCCTGATGAGTGGCTTCATTCTGTATGATACCAGCCGTATCATTCATGGTGGTGAAACCAATTATATATTGGCAACAGTGTCCCTGTATCTGAATATTTATAATATATTCATCAGCCTGTTGCAGATTCTGGGGGCTCTGAGTGGTGATGATTAACACCCTCCTCTGCGTGGTTGTTTATGTTTAAAGAAAAGCCCCTGAAATGGGGCTTTTCTTTTCGGCACTAAAAATCCTTCTGGAGAAAATGATGGAATGGATGAAAATAGGTTCGGCGCTACTATTGGGTGCCATGATTATCTTTTTGCTTCCTCGGGCAAAAATAATGCTTAAGCACAGCCCCAAAGCTGTTGCCGGTGACTGGCAGGCCGTGCTATTGCCGCTGGCAGCGATTATCGGCTTTATTATTCTGCTGGTAATGTCAGTATAAATTTACAAGCGCAGGAAATTTACACATCCCTGTGTGATACATATTTGTATGTGGTCGGGTTGTTTTACGCAACTATTTCTTATGCGAGCCATCGCAGAACGGCGGGTTAGCCGTTTTTCTGCAACCACATAAATAAACCTGCCCACTTTTTTCAGCGGTAAAGGCGAGGGGTTCGATTCCTGTGCCTTTATGAGAACCATCACAGTAGGGTTGGGTTTTGCTACGTCCACAGGCGCACCAGTAATAGTCTTTACCGGCCTCAACTTCGACGGCATAGGGTTCGTTTTGACTTGCTACAGGTTGCTCACTCATGTTTATCTCCTTTTTTGATGATGTTTTTAATCTGTCTGGTTAAAATCGATTACTGGGCCTTTGGGTACAATACCGGATGGGTTAATACTCCTGTGGCTACCATAGTAGTGCAATTTAATATGATCCATATTGACAGTTTGTGCGACCCCGGGATATTGATACAGTTCCCGTGTATAGGCCCACAGATGTGGGTAATCCACTATTCGCTTTTTGTTACATTTAAAATGACCAATATACACTGCGTCAAAACGCAGCAGAGTGGGCAACAGACGCCAGTCGGCTTCAGTGATGTTGTCACCCAGTAAGTAGGCTTGCTGTGACAGGCGCTGTTCCAGTGCCTCCAGTTGCGTAAATAAATTATCATAGGCCTGCTCATAGGCGACCTGTGATTTTGCAAAACCGGCACGATAGACACCATTATTGATGCCGTCATATATCGTTTTATTTATGGTGTCTATTTTATCCCGTAGTTGTCGGGGATAAAAATCCAGATCCGCCCTGCCCCATTCGTTGAATACCGAATTAAACATGCGGATAATTTCCGAAGACTCATTATTAACAACAGTTCTGCGTTCCTTATCCCACAGTACGGGCACGGTGACAACGCCATCAAAATCAGCATCGGCAATCTGATATAACTCCAGCAAGGTTTTGCAGCCATTTAGTGTATCCCCGGTAGCGGCGGGGTAGTCAGCAAAAACCCAGCTGGTTTCAGGCATGAGGGGATGCACAACAGAAACTGAAATAATATTTTCCAATCCTTTTATCGCACGATAAATCAGGCAGCGATGCGCCCACGGACAGGCATAGGAAACATATAAATGATAACGGTCGGGTTCGGCCTTAAAGCCACCTTCACCGCTGCTACCAGGGCTACCATCCAGCGTTATCCAGTTACGAAAACCTGATTCCCAGCGTATAAATTCACCTTTCAATACTCACCTCGAATTAGATTATTATGCCATTGTATGACCATGATTACTCTGCCAATGGCGCAAACAGTTCCTGCAAGTCATCAGCATTTAGTTTAAAGTTTTCGCCTTGCTTACCCTTCTTGTAGACACCATCAGCGAGGGCCTGCTTTCTGGCCTGCATGGCCATAATTTTTTCTTCCAGAGTGTTTTCGGTAATCAACTTGTAGACAAAGACGGCTTTGTTCTGACCAATTCGATGTGCGCGATCCGTTGCCTGATTTTCAACCGCCGGGTTCCACCAGGGATCGTAATGAATGACTGTATCAGCTTCAGTAAGATTAAGTCCCACACCGCCCGCTTTCAGGCTAATCAGAAAAACATCGGCTTGACCCTGGCGAAAACATTCGATGACCTGATCACGCTTGCGGGTCTGGCCTGTTAGTTTGGTATAGCTGATATTCTCATCTTTTAATCGCTGTTCAATGATTCCCAGCATTTTAGTGAACTGAGAAAAAAGCAGAATACGTCGTCCCTCTTCCAGTAATTCTGGCAGCATTTGCATGAGCATTTCAAGCTTGGCTGATATGTTGACCTTTTTTGCCTGCGCCAGAGACAAAAGCTGCGGATCGCAACAAGTCTGGCGCAGCTTTAGCAGGGCGTCAAGGATAGTAATATGACTGCGCGCCAGTCCTTTTTTGCTAATTGCATCACGCACCTTTTTTTCCATGGATAAACGGATGCTTTCATACAATGCCGCTTGCTTGCCATTGAGTTGAACAGAGCGAATAATCTCGGTTTTTTTAGGCAGTTCCTTGGCGACCTCAGTTTTGGTCCGACGTAGCAAGAAAGGGGTAACACGGCGCACCAGGCGTTGGCGTTGTTCTTCATCGCCGTGTTTTTCGATGGGGCCACGAAAGCGTTGCGTGAACAGTTTATTATCTCCCAGAAATCCAGGCATGAGAAAATCAAATAGCGCCCAAAGTTCGCCCAGGTGATTCTCCATCGGCGTACCTGTCAGGCATAGGCGGTGGCGTGCATTAATGTCCCGTGCTAACTTGGCAGCTCGGGCGCGTGGATTTTTTATCACCTGGGCCTCATCGAGGATTAAGTAATGGTATTCATGTGCCAACAAGGTTTCATGATCACGCACCAGTAATGGATAAGTACTAAGTACCAGATCATATTTTTCGATATCGGCAAAATGTTTCTGGCGTTCGGAACCCTGAAGTATCAGCACGCTAAGTCTTGGGGTGAATTTCTGTGCTTCGCGTCGCCAGTTACTCATTAAGCTGGTTGGTGCAATAATAAGACAGGGTAACTGCATACGTTTTCTTTCTTTTTCCAGTAGCAGATGTGCCAGTGTCTGTACCGTTTTTCCCAGCCCCATATCATCGGCAAGAATTCCGTTAAACTCATAACTGCGTAGGAATTGCAGCCAGTTCAGCCCCTGTTGTTGATAGTCACGCAAACTGGCTTTCAATCCACGCGGAGTCGCGACTTTTTTGATGCCCTTGAAATTTTTCAGTTTGCGTCCCAGTTCACGCAAGGCTTTGCCGCCACGCCAGCGTAATTCACTGCCACAATCTTCCTCCAGTTCAGCTAGCCGTGCTGCATCGAAACGACTCATGCGCATGTTGCCATCACTATCCAGCGTATCAGCGTCATAAAGTTCATACAGGATTTGGCAAATGGGCCGGATACGTTCTGAAGGTAACTGAAGATACTGGCTGTTGCCTAATGGCAGGCTTAACATTTCAGGTAGATTATCCGGTTCATAGCTGGTAAGAATTTCAGCGATAAGAGGCAGAAGTGGTAATTTCTTCCCCTGAATATCCAGATCAAAACGCAGATCGAACCAGTCGTTATCGCTTTCGATTTCCACTTCCCAATCATCAATTTTCAGGAACTGTAATTGAAAATCAGGATCGAATTCCACTTCCCATCCATCGGCTTTTAGGTCGGGCACTATCTTGTCCAGAAAATGCTGCCAGGTTGCAGCAGATTCCATCAGATTTGTTTCGGACAAGCTGATAAATGTCATATCATTTTTTTGTTCAGTCTGGCATGCATGAAAACCTGCGCCAACAAGTATTTCAACGGCCGTATTTTCTGCCGACAGATCACGCTCGATAGATATAATTATGTTCTTTTCAACCAGTTTGCGTACGGGTATGAAGGGCGCGAAAGTTAGTTCATGGTCTGCATAGGCAAAGCGTAAACGTATCATATGGCTACGCTGCCCACTTGCCATATCCTGCTCAGAAAACAAATACAAGCGGGGAACAGGAACTTGTTGTTCAATCGTGAGAGTTTTCATTTTCTGTGGCGGAGGTAGGGGGATGTTCGGCAAACGTGTGAGTAAATATTGGCTGAATTCGGTACAGCTTGAGGCAGAAACACGCGGCGCTTGTAACAACATTGCCCATTGTTCAGGATTAAAATCAGCGCCTGTAACCGTTCCCATAACCGCGGTTTGCGTATCAATATACAAGACTGGCAGAGTGTTCAGAATGACGGCATCAGGCTCCATGCGCATAAGCAGACGCCGGTCACCATTCTTTTCTTTTTGCCAGTCAAGCTTCAGCTCGCGTGGTTCACCTCCCTGTAGCGCCGGGAGCTGGGTGTTTTTCCAGAAGCAGCGCCCGCTGTCGAGCATTTTGGACAGAGCCAGAAATCCAAGCTCTCCGCTCAAGGTACAAGTCTGTGAACCCCATGAACGTTCATTTTGTGCTTCTATAAGTTTGCCTATTTCCCTGTCTTTCTCCTGTATGGCGGACAACAGACCATAACCAGTTAGATTATATAATTCTGTTTTTCGTCCTTTTCCCAGGCCGCTTTTTTTCAGTTTACGGGTAAGCATAAAATGTACAGATAGTACTGAAGGTTCCTTGGTTGCTCTCAGGATATACACAATAAATTCGTTATTGGTGGACTCGAATGTATTTTCCGGCTGGCTGGCCTGAGAAAATCTTTCCAGCCAGGACAGGCTTGCATCTGCGCTATCATCAGCCGTTTGCAAATTGGATCGATATTTCAAACAGGTGGCAACAACATGTTTACAGTTAAATCCAACCGGACAACTGCAAGTACCATCAATTTCTATAGCGCCTGTGTTGAGTCCGTTGATATAGATTTCTTGCCTGTAGGGCGCTTTTTTGCGTCCCTGAACGGTCGCATGCAAAACAACTTCATCACGAGTGAGTTCTTCCACATGAAGAGTGCTTACCTTGCCCCGTTCAAAATAGAGCCATCCACGATTATAGCTGTTTTGATCAGTCCAGTTTTTTATATCGCTGCGTCTAAGTTTATACATATTTATTCAAAATTAAGATAATGATATATCGTTGTGGTTACTTAACTCTCAATACCCAGCAAGGGATCGAGTTCATCCAGAATATCCAGCTCTGAGAGATCATCGAAGCCACCGATATGTTTATCACCGATATAAATTTGTGGGACGGTATTGCATCCAGTTCGTTTGATCATTTCCCTGAGTTTGGCTTTATCTCCATCGACGCGTATTTTCGTGACTTTCATACCTTTTTTCGCAAGCAGTTTCTCTGCCCGGCTACAGAATGGACAAGTTGGCGTACTGTACATGGTTACTTCAGGCATACCTTGGTTCCTCGTTAATTGGTGTTGTTAATCAGTTTGACCCCATCGACATCATGCAGGGAGAAAAATTTTTCAAGCGCATCATTTATTTTATGGATGGTTTTGTCGATCAAGCTATGTTCATCGGTCGCTGAGAGTTTTAGTGTCCCGTTCAATGATACCCGGAGATGATCGGGTGTCAGGTGTGCGGTCAAACTGTGAATGGCATTATTTTGATTGGGCCGAACATGTGGCAGGATAAAAATTTGTACATGGGTCGAATCAAACTGCAAATCACTGAGCAGCGGTCTAAGTTGTATGCGCAGTGTTTGCTGGGTGAGATTTCTTAATAACCAGGCGATACTTTCTGCGGTATTATATAAATCAGAATCGATAATATCCTTGCCATGAAAGTAATCCAGTGCGGGATAATAACCAAGCTTTTGTTTGCGTACATAGCAATCAATCTGGCGTGCCAGTTCTACACCGACAACATAAGGTGATGCTGCAATATGCTCTTCAATAATACTGTGTGCTATTTTCAGATCAATGCTTAGTGCAATCTTTTGGCCACTCTGGATGCTCATCAGGTTGTCGTTGTCAGTTGTTTTATTTGGCTGAAGACAGGCTCAAATACAGGTTCGAGTTTTTTTCGCATAAGGGTTCCAATGGCATCACTGCGAGAAAATACCGGGTTGACAATACGCTCGCTAATGGCAGAAAGCACGAGTAGAGCATACAGAATATCCCTGGATTCGGGCAAGGTATTGAGTACAGCTAGCAGCGAGCTATCACTTTTTTGAGTGATTAATTCGGATGCAGTTTCCATTATATCCAGAATATCATCTACTTTCTCAGGTAATAATTTAATTGGACTAAAATAATTATGGATAGCATTGAGCATAGCGATAACCACATCCTGATTGGACGGTTTTTTTAACACGGCATTGACGGTTGTCAGAAAGGCTTGGCCGGGCGCGTCGAGTAGACGTTGAAGTTGGCGGGCAACGGGGTTGCCATCATTGATGAGCGGGGTCAGTTTTTCCTGGTAATCAAGCAGCACCGGATGCGGGGTTTTTTTAAGCGGCAGATTATCGGCGGCAGAAAACAAAAAGCCTACGAGAAAGGCATTCTTGCGTTGTCCTCGTTGCCATAGATTCTGTCGTAGCGAGTCTGAAATCAGTTGTCCTTGCAGTACCAGTCGAACCGACTCGATAATATTTTTTGCTTCTTCTTCGAAGGGCAGAAATTCGATTAGAAATTCTGCCAGTTCGACACCTATCTTACTGTGTATAACGGCATCTTTTTGCAGCATGCAACGAGCATTTTCTGCACTTGGCATGGCCCACCAGGCACGCCGTGCCAGTTCTTCAGTCAAGCCACTGGCATGGACAACGGCAATTACCGCTTCGGCTTCACCCAGTTGCAATAAATGTCCAAGGCTCTCATTCCTGGCCTGGTCCATGCGCGTCCAGCGCCGTAGAAAGATAGGGTAGCCGCCAGGGGAACCCAGGATTTTACTGGAAATCAGTTCTTTGACTATTTTCAGGTAGCGATCATCCCGGCAGTTAGGATTAAGCGCTATTTTTGCCTCGCCTTTTTCTGACAGGCCGTAGACAATCATTTTTGATTCATCGATACGGATGGCCTGTAGATTCTGGTTTAACAGAACATTGAGGCGCAGGCTGTCTTCACTTGATAATTCCATATAGTCGTTAGTTTAACCGTACACGTTGTCCCCAGGGCACCGGGGTTTTACCCTTGACTAGCCATAATACCGGATATTGTGGCATCTGTTGCGGAAACAGGCCGTCAGCATCGGTAAAATAAACCAGCAAATCAGGCGGGCTATCCTGCCTTTCGACCCAGTCGAATACTGGCGTAAAGCGAGTCCCTCCTCCGCCTGTCATGTTGCCGGGAAGTTTAAATTCATCCCAGGATTCAAATACCCAGGGACAGTCAGGTGCCAGCTTAGCATCACAGGCCAGCAGGGTGATACGTGCACGCAGCAGACTTTTAATCGCGTCAATCTCGCTGATAAACTGTTTGATTTCTGTTTCGCTGATCGAGCCACTGGTATCTACGGCAACATGGATGTTGATTTGCGCACTACGCAGACTGGGATAAATGGCGGGTTCCCCACGGCGTGATGATGGACGTGTATAACTATAGTCATCCCGTGCTGTTTGAGTCATGAAATGCGCCAGCAGATTGCGCCAGGGAAGTTCCGGTTGCAGCAGAAAGCCCACCAGACAGGCCATCTCATCACCCAGTTTTCCGGCCTGCATGGCCTGCTGTGCGGCACCGGCCAGGCGTTGTTTCCATTGCAGGTTGAGAGTGTCCTTCTCCTGTATGGATAATGGCGGTGGTTGTGCGGTGGCCTGCTCTTTCGAGCCGGTCTGTGTTTTGCCCAGGTTTTCATTTTGCGTGGATGAAGTCGAAGCCTGTTGTTCGGGCTGGTTGTTGCGGGATTGTCCAGCCGGTTCATTTCCTTGTTTCTGTCCGTCATCGCTATCCGGCATATTCGGCGGCGCATCGCTTTGTCCCTGCGTATTATCACCGGTTTCGGATTCATCATCGTAGAGATGATTATCCATGGGTTCATTGTTGTCGAACTCATCAATAAAAGGATAGATTTCTTCCGCTGTCATGCCCTCATAGCTTTTTTCTACCAGACTGTTAGGTGCAGGTTTCAGGCCATCTTTTATCAACAATGGATTAATCGCGTAGTCACAGGCGAGATCCCAGCGCATCTTGATGCGGTGGCCGCGCCGGGCAAAGTGTGAGAGAGCACAGTGTAGCGCTTCATGGGCGAGAACAAACTGAACTTCGTCAACGTTTAGCTGTTCGATATAGTCAGGGTTGTAAAATATTTTTCGCGCATCGGTTGCAGTGGTGCGGCACCAGCCGGGATCGCCAATCATCAAGGGTAAACGTAGCACTAACGCGCCCAGAAACGGCTTGTCGATAATCAACCGGGTACGTGCAGCCGAGAGTTTGGTTTCGATGTCAGTCATGGGTTTTCATATTCCGCGTAAAGACATACAGTGGTAAAGATTGCAAAAGAGTTCAATAATAATTAACCTTAACTCTCTGCATCCTTGCATCGAAATTTCAGCTGTACAACATTACATCGGCATTTGACCACGGGGCAAATTGAGGGAGTTCAAAAATGGAGTCGCCAATTGCTCGATGCATGTCTGAAACCAGCATGACACCCATTTCTTTTTCTGGAAACATGCTGGCGTATTGCAGAATATTGCCATGTATTTTTGTGGCTTCGTTGCTTTCCTTGCTGCGAATCGCATGCCCAACCAGTGCGGCGGCTACGGCATATTGCAGATCGATTTCTTTGGGCGCAGGCAGTTTTTCACCTTTGATAATAGCGTTGATATCGGGTAGTTGATCGAGGTTGCGAATAAAGGCATCGAGCTCGATACCAGCAGCGGGACCGACACAAGCCTGTAGCGTACCAAGTCGCAGTTCGTTGGTGTTCTCAAATTTTTTCAAGGCCCGGTGACTGAATTCCCATGAGCGTGGTGAAGGAAAAGCGACCGGGTTGTGGCCAGGGTCAAACTCGAACAGCATTTCCGGACGAAAGCGCAGAAAAGCAATAATGCGATCATCGATATCATTCTGATAGGCCCAGGCAACCCAGTCATCGAGGTTCAGCTCAAATTCGAAATGGGAAAAACGGTTGGCCAGTGGCGCAGGCATACTGTAAGTTATGCCACGATCCCCCTGTCGATTGCCGGCAGCAATGATTGCCCAGCCTTCCGGTACCTCATAATCACCCAGGCGGCGATCGAGAATGAGCTGGTAGGCTGCGGCAGATACGCTGGGCGGTGCCGAGGTAATTTCATCCAGAAACAGAATCCCCTCTGCGCCATGACGCTCTGTATTGGGTAACATGCCGGGGATCGCCCACTCCACTATATCTCCATTACGAAAAGGAATACCACGCAGATCACTGGGCTCCATTTGCGAGAGACGGATATCGAGCAATGCGACATCATGTTTTTGCGCTACCTGAGCGACGATTTGTGATTTTCCGATACCTGGCGCACCCCAGATCATCACCGGGGTGTGATGACCTTTACGGGTACTGGCAAACTCGGTTTCGATAACGCGGATGAGATGAGTTGGGCGCATAGATTTAGTTACGTAATATTTTAGAGTTTAATGTTTAAAAGCCGGCTTTGGCATACCATTTTTTAGCTTCCTGCGGATTTTTTTCTACACCATTGCCCTGCTCATACATCAAGGCAAGAGTAGTTTGGGAACCCGCCAGTCCCTGTTCAGCTGCTCGCTTGAACCATTTGACCGCTGCGTCGGAATCTTTTTCCACGCACTCTCCTTCCATATACATAAAGCCTAGTCCGTGTTGCGCCAGGGCATGGTTCTGTTCGGCTGCGGCCGTCATCCATTTTACCGCTTCCTTATCAACTTGCGCGACTCCGAGGCCGTTCTGGTACATGATAGCCAAGCGGTGCTGGGCTTCGGCATTGCCGTCATGGGCAAAGGGGCCAAGCATCTGTGCGGCTTGAGCGAACTGTTTGGATTCGAAAGCGGCCATTGCACTATTGAATTCCACTTCTTTATTACTAATTGAGATCTCTGACATGATTTTCTCCCGTTGAGCCCTTTAACCGGCGATGTTGACATTGATTTGCAAGTTGGACAGTATATCCTGAATTCTTTGTCCGACAAAGCCACTAAGGTATTACTGATGAGAGATACAATAAGCTTATATATCTCCCTCTATAGGGATATACAGGTCATACGGGCAGATCGGTATACTCACTCATGAAAATATATCCAGAGTAATCGGATAATATATATTACAGATTGATATGACAAAATATGCCTAGCGCTGATCCTCAAAAATCTATACAAATTGCTATTCAGAAAGTCGCAACCGGCTCAGAATATAGCAAGAACCTCAGTTATGAGGAAGCCTACCAGGCCATGCGGTACATCCTGTCGGATGAGGCTGATCTGGTGCAGGCGGGTGTTTTTCTGATCGCCCTGCGCATGAAACGCGAAACCCTCGATGAATACAAAGGCGTGTTGCAGGCCATTGTGGATACGGCCAGCACGGCAACAGCCGATATCGATGAACTGGTCGATATTGCTGATCCCTATGATGGCCACAGTCGTGGTTTGCCGGTTGTGGCTTTTATTGCTCCGGTGTTAGCGGCCTGTGGTCTGCCGGCTGTCACTCACGGTCTGGAATACATTGGCCCCAAATACGGGATTACTCAGCGTAAGGTGTTGCGTGCGGCCGGTATCAATGTTGATTTGAGTTCGGCTGAGGCGGCAAAGACACTGGAAAATGATACCATTGGCTGGGCCTATGTCGATCAGCGCGCCTGTGCCGGTACATTGCATAATCTGCTCGATTTACGTCGGCGCATGATCAAGCGTTCGGTGCTGACCACGGTGGAAACGTTGATCAAGCCCCTGCAGGCACAAGGCAAAACGTATACGCTGACAGGCTATGTGCATAAGGCCTACCCTCCAATTTATGCTGAGCTGGCACGATTTCGCGGCTTTGACAGCGCCATGATTGTGCGCGGTGTTGAGGGTGGTGTGATTCCCTCTTTGCAGCAGGAGGCAAAACTGTTTTTCTTCGAAAAGGGGGGGCAGGAAGCTGAACATGCCTTGAATCCGGTCGACCTATCAATCACGCAGACCAGCCGGGCTATTCCCTTGCCCCGTAATTTGCCGGTGGCTGCGGCTGGAAGTAAAACGAAATTTGATGTCGATGCGGCAGCAAAAGCAGCGGCAGAGGTTGGGATAGAAGCATTACAAGGAAAAGCGGGATCTGCCCGCGATTGTTTGATATATTCTGCCTCAATTTGTCTTCACTGCCTTGGGCGCAGCGAAACGCTGGCAGAAGCAGCCGAAATTGTGCGCAAGATACTGGATTCCGGTGGGGCACTGGCACAGTTTGAAGCTGCCAGAAACTGAAGCTGACTAGATTTTTATTGTTGATTAACTTTTAGCTGATACATGAGGAGATAATGATGAACCAGACTTATTATGATGCAGTATGCAAAATGGAAAAAATGGGTGTTAATGACGAGTACGTCCAGGGCTGGCAGGGTGGTTTTATACACAATCCTGAACGTGAAGAGCAGAGTTTAACCGAAGCCTATAGTGCAGGATTCGAAGACGGCAAAAACCAGAGCATGGACAACTTTGCAAAATGGGCTAAATAAACGACTGAAACTTTCAGTTTGTGGACAAAAAAGCGGGCTTTTAAGCCCGTTTTTTTGTGTTAACTTTTCGTTATGAACGCAAGCGGGTGTTATCTGAATAAATTGGGTATTGCTCGCTTCATGTGAGTCATGATTTCAGGAACTTCTATATCCATCACCTGTGAACTTATCCACTTGCTGTGTCTTTCACCCAGAACATTGGTGATCCGTTCACCAAAAAAACGCTTCATATTGAAGCTGGGGCCTTCTTCCTCACTGTAATTAAATTCGGCATAATCGGCCATACGCTGGTTTAACGTATCAATAAAGATCTGGCGATATTCCCCTTTGCCAATCACGTCCCGCAGGTTATCTTCAAGATGTTTGGCGCATTTGGTAGCCAGTTCAGTCATAAAGCGGGCACGTTCACTTTCATCAAATCGTTCAATAGTAATGCGATCGGTAAGATGGATTAAAAAAGCAAGAAACTCGCTGATGATGCCCAGACGGTGTTGCTGAGAGTCAGTCTGGTAATCCTGATTTTCCAGACTCAGAACTCCGTTGGTGGCAATTCGCCATAATATAAAGGCGACAGCACCGGCGATTTCCTCAATAGTGTGTGTTTTATTCCTTTTACCCCAACGACTTTTAACTCTCAAAATGGTTAACCCTCACTCTAAAATGGTTAAAGTGCATATTCCGGTGAAGTTGAACACCTATTCTGGTTCAAGTTGAACACGATTTTTTCAACGCATCACGTAGTTGCCTTTTTACCCCAGGTGTTCATCTT
>VAOX01049436.1_pt1 | contig 13507 bp, 12 predicted proteins | sample 3393891 | NCBI WGS metagenome assembly VAOX01 (sample SAMN08290429, study PRJNA428436) | hydrothermal vent metagenome | isolation source: Deep-sea hydrothermal vent chimney | place: Indian Ocean: Southwest Indian Ridge | depth 2822 m m | reverse complement strand
GACCGTAATGTTCTTCTAATTCCATAAAACTGATCCTGTTTGGCTAAATCGGAAAATATTCAATTCTAGCGGGTTTTCTACACAGTTCTACGAGGAACCAAAAATAAGAACCTGTAAACAAAGGCCACGGGGTTCAGAAATGACGGTACTTATCTGTGATGCCCAAAGAGCATGAAACGGGCTATTCCGATATCAAAATAGCCCGTTTCTGATTAAGCTTTGCGCTTGGCTTCAATGAGTTCATGAATGCGTGGGCTGAGGATCAATTCCATTGCAAAGCCCATTTTGCCGCCGGGCACTACTAGGGTATTGCGCCGTGACATGAATGAATTCGGAATCATGTTTAGCAGATAAGGGAAGTCCACCCCCTTGGGATGGCGGAAACGAATAACGATGAAGCTTTCATCCGGGGTTGGAATATCGCGGGCAATAAAGGGGTTGGATGTGTCGACAGTCGGTACACGCTGGAAATTAATGTCGGTGCAGGAAAACTGGGGTGTGATGTAATGTACATAGTCATCCATGCGTCGCAGGATGGTATCGACAATGGCCTCTGCAGAATACCCGCGCTGAGAATTATCCCGGTGGATTTTCTGAATCCATTCCAGATTCACAATCGGCACAACACCGACCAGTAAGTCGGTATGGGCAGAAACATCGACATCACCGTCAACCACACCACCATGCAGGCCTTCATAGAATAACACGTCAGTGTCATATTCAATTTCTTCCCAGGATGTGAATTCACCAGGTTTCTGATGGTAAGGCGCGGCTTCTTCTTCACTGTGCAGATAATAACGGCGCTTGCAGCGACCGGTTTCACCATAGGTTTTAAATGTGTTGGCGAGCAAATCGAAGTGGTTTGCCTCGGGACCGAAATGACTGAGCTGTTTGCCATCTTTAGTGAAATTATTAATCGCAACTTTCATTTCCGCACGGTCATAGCGGTGATAGCTGTCACCCTCGATAATCAATGGGTTGATATGTTCACGAAAGAAAATATGTTCGAAGGCATTCTTAACGGTTGTGGTGCCGGCACCAGATGAGCCGGTGACCGCAATCACAGGATGTTTTGCAGACATGGATACTCCTTAAATTTTATAAGACAATGATTCTAAAAATAAAAAAATCTACATAGTTGTTTTTTCATAAAATTTTGTTGCCAGCGTCGGGGTATGGTTTGGTGCTGCCTGTTTCCAGCACACATGGGATCGCACGCCACAATCCCGCTATTTTATCGGAAATTCCGATCCCGTGCTTCTTAAATTATGATTTCAGGCAGAATAAATCAGAATTATTTATATGGGTATTAGTTATTATGCTCGCGTGCGATGGCGCGGTAGCCGATATCACGGCGACAAAAAGCATGATCCCAGTAAATCTGATCGGCCAGCTTATAGGCCTGTTTTTGCGCCTTGCTGACTGTTTCCCCTAGACCTACAGCGCACAGGACCCGGCCGCCGTTAGTAATAATCTGGCCGCCTTTTTCTGCCGTGCCTGCATGGAAAATCTTGCTGTCCGTATCATCCTGGACAGCAGGTAGACCCGAAATCACGTCACCTTTATGATAGGCTTCCGGGTAACCACCCGCAGCCAGAACCACGCCCAGTGCGGTGCGTTGATCCCATTTGACCTGCATTTCATGCAGACGGCCCGCCAGCGCGGCCTTGCAAAGTGCAACTAAATCAGATTTCAGGCGCATCATGATAGGCTGTGTTTCCGGGTCGCCAAAACGCACGTTGTATTCCAGCACTTTTGGCGTACCGGCTGCATCAATCATGACGCCAGCATAGAGAAAGCCGGTAAAAGGGTAACCTTCGGCTGCCATGCCTCTTACCGTGGGTTCAATAACGTCCTTCATGATGCGATGATGAATGGCCTGTGTGACGACGGGAGCAGGGGAGTAGGCTCCCATGCCACCCGTATTGGGACCCTGATCACCTTCATCGCGTGCCTTGTGATCCTGAGACGTGGCCATGGGCAGGATATGTTCGCCATCGACCATGACGATGAAGCTGGCCTCTTCGCCACGAAGAAATTCCTCGATAACGACACGGTGACCGGCATTGCCGAAGGTATTGCCAGCCAGCATATCTCTGACGGCAGTAATAGCTTGATCTTCGGTTTGTGCCAGAATGACACCTTTACCGGCGGCAAGTCCATCCGCCTTAATGACGATAGGTGCACCCTGCTTTTTAATGTAGGCAATAGCGGGTTCTATTTCAGTAAAATTGCCATAGGTTGCGGTCGGGATGGTGTGGCGGGCGAGAAAATCCTTGGTAAACGCTTTGGAGCCTTCCAGTTGCGCCGCGTCTTTGCTGGGGCCGAAGCAGGATAGGCCGGCTGCACTAAAGGCATCGACCACGCCTGCCACCAGAGGTATTTCCGGGCCGACGATAGTGAGATCAATCGTCTCTTTGCGCGCAAAGTTGAGCAGAGACTGGATATCTTCGGCCGAAATGGCTACGTTTTTGATCTTGGGTTCCAATGCTGTGCCAGCATTGCCGGGCGCGACAAATACCGCTTCCACCCCGCTTGATTGCGCCGCTTTCCAGGCTAGCGCATGTTCACGACCACCACCACCGATAATCAGAATCTTCATGTTTGTTCCCCAGCCCGCTAAATAATAGAAAAAACAGGGCCGGGACTATGCCCGATCCCGTTGGAGGGGTCAAACGAAGAAGGTAGTTTTAACCGTTGACGTGGTTTGATGGGGTGAACACGAGTTCTCCCGATCCCCACGCCGGTGCGAGGGAACCAGACGATTTAAGCCTTAATGTCATTGCATGGGCGCGGTTTTTTGCGTCGGCAAGTGCGGATTATGGTAAAGCATATATTTGGCTGTTTCATGGATACCCTGGGTGAGAGCTGCCATGTGTGCCGCGATTTTGGGATGATCCTTGATGACATTTTTCCCTGGCGTTGCTGAGTGAATATCAACGAGCAGTTTGTCGCTGCCGTCTCCATGCATGCGGAAGTAATAATCTTTCCCTACCAAGCTGACTATAGGGATAGCGCTGTGGATAGTAAATGCATAACGTTGTTTTTCAAAACGTGGATCACGCAAATCCCGTCCCAGGGTAGTGTCGATGTAGCCGGGAGCGGCAAGACCTGCAATAGTCGGCAACAGATCCACCTCACTTGCTACTTCGTTGTCTGTCCGGGGGGAGATCAGTCCGGGTGCGTAGAATAACAGTGGTGTATGCATGCCGGTGACATTGTATTCACTCTCGAATTTGGGAGTCTGTTCACCGCCGTAGCCAGTGATCCCGTGATCACCGTAGAACACAAAAATGGTGTTGTTTATGTAGTCGGATTTGTGAGCTAGTTTAATGAAATAGCCAACACAGTAATCCATAAACCGGAAAGAATTGAATTCTTTTTCGGAGATGAAACCGGCCTTTTTCAGAGCTTCTTTACTTTCATGGCGCAATTTGAAGCTATGATCATCCTTGGGAATAGTGTAGGGCCGATGATTGCCGGATGTCTGGATAATGGCGAAAAAAGGTTTGGTCTGTCGCACTAAAACCTTGTTGGCTTCTTTGAACAGATCCAGATCAGAAATGCCCCATACATTGATGCGCGGTGAAGTGTAGTCACCTTCTTCATGAACGTCCAGACCTTTAATATTGTGTTGCAGGAGGCCTCGGATATTGCCCCAGTTAGCGCTACCGCCGAGGAAGTAAAATTTCTTATAGCCCTTGAAGGCGTTGACGATGGTATGTTGTTCCACTACCCGCGGGTTGCGTGATGAGGTTTTGTTGAGTTCGATATCGGGAATCCCGGTGACGGCAGCGAATACCGAGCGTGCTGTACCCGTGTGGGGTGCATAGTAATGGCGGTATTGCAGGCTTTGTTTCGCCAGCGCATCGAAGTTAGGAGTAGGGTTCAACGGGTTACCAAAGCTTCCCGTTTTGTACGAGGCGAAGGACTCCAGAAACACCATTATAATATTGGGCCGTCTTTTGGCATAGGTGCCAGGCTGGGTGATAGTACGTCGGTAATTCAATGTTTTGCTATTGGGATGGTCGACGCCCAGGTATTGGCTCATGAGCGCATAGCTTGCGCGAGTCCTGTTTTTACTAAAGCCAATATTTTTGTTTTTCAGAGTATTGAAAAAATAGAGCACCGGGTTCAGCGTTACTGCTGGGGCAAAATTATGGTTACTGCTGAAGGCTTCACTCCAGCGCAGGGGATACCAGGATAAATTACCATAGAGCCCCAATAACAGCAGTATTGTACTCAGGCTGACGATTCCGGTTTTGTACCAGCCATAGAAAAATGGAGTAGTATAATTGTCTGCGTGTTGCAACAGATAATGAATGATCCAGATGTAGGCACCGAGCAGAGCCAGTATTGAGAGGCTGATCCAGATCACAGGATAGCTTTCGGTGATCATTTGCAGCGAGGTTTCAGGATTATAGGCAAAACGCAGTATCGTCGCGTTCATGGGTTGTTGCAGGTAGGCATAATAGCCAAAGTACAGATAATAAAATAGTAAGGTGATGAAAAAAGCCAGCGCTAGATAACCAGCCCAGATATTGCGCATGAGCCGGGACTCAAAGGGACTGAGAATGCGCAGACCTCCAAGCAGAAACAATGGCAGAATCACGAATAATGCTAGTCGCAAATCGTATTTGAATCCCAGGTAGAAACTATGCATCAGCATGCCGCCGGGAATCGGATCAGTCGGCTCTTTGAAGTACAGCCAGAAAGCCAGCCGGAACAGGAAAAACAAGGCTAGATTAATCAGTAGCAGATTAATAAGAAAGTGCAGTAGACGAGGAAGTTTTTGCATAGTTTTTAGATTATCTGTTAATGATGATTTTGCGCTATTTTACCGATTTCTGGCAGGATAAAGAAAGCGTTTTGAATGAATTATGACTTCTCTATATATTAAAGGTTCACCTGTTAAGATATCATTAGTAAGTTATGGGGATAAACAAACGGATATATGGGGCATTATAGTTTGAAAAAGTGGATTAAACGCGTTATCCAGGGCTTTCTGATCCTGTTACTGATCTACGCCGTAGGTCGATTTATCGTGGTCTCTTTCGGTAGTTTCTACATCGGTGAGCGCGCACCCTACCTGATGATGCCTGCGCCAACTGCCATGACTCTGCGCTGGCAGACTCGTCAGAAGGGGGTAGGCGGGATTCGTTACGGCCGCCGCCTGGAAAAACTGGATCACCTGGCCAGTGAGATGTCTCGCGTAGAAGAACACAAATTGCGTTTGCAGAGGCTTAAGCCGGACACTCGTTATTACTACCAGATTGAAAACAGACTTAAAAATGGGGCGACGAAAACGCTCTATGGCGGCAAGGCTTACTGGTTTATGACATCGCCTGAAACCGGCAAGGCTGTCTCTGTGCGTTTCGCCGTGCTGGGTGATCCTGGCAAGGCTGGAGAGGTGCAGATCAAGGTACGTAATGCGCTAATGACATGGTTGGCGAAAAACCCGCGACCCGATCGAAATCGAGCCTACCTCGATCTGCTTTTAACCACAGGTGACAATGCGTATCGCTCGGGGACTAACAAACAGTTCCAGGTTGATTTTTTCAAGCCGTATGCGAACATATTGAAAAATGTAGCGGTATGGCCCGCATATGGCAATCACGATGCGCGGCGTTGGGCCTTTTTTGATGTTTTCAGCTTCCCGGCCAATGCCGAATCCGGTGGTCTGGCCTCGGGAACCGAACATTACTATTCCTTTGATTATGCCAATGTTCATTTCATCATGCTGGATAGCACAGCCAGCAGTATGGCTGTGGGCAGTGAGATGCTTCACTGGCTCAAACAGGATCTGGCCGCCAGCAAACAGAAATGGGTTATTGTTGCATTTCATCATCCACCTTATAGCCGTGGGTCGCATAATTCAGATAACCGGCACGACAGTGGCGGGCGCATGTTGGATGTGCGTAAAAATATTTTACCGATCCTCGAAGCCGGAGGTGTGGATCTGGTATTAAGTGGACATAGTCATATGTACGAACGCTCCTGGCTGATGCATTGTCATTATGGAAATTCGAGTACCTTGAAGGCAGACATGATGCTGGACAGGACATTCGGAAAGACTCAGCCGTATAAAAAACCGGGGCGGGACGGATTTTCAGGCACGGTTTATACGGTCATTGGTTCCTCATCCAAACACGATCAGGGCCGACTCGATTACCCGGCTATGGCTGTTTCGCTGGCCGAATCCGGTTCCGTACTTGTCGATATTGCCAATGGTTTGATGACGGTTCGTTTTATTACCGAGCAGGGGCAGGTAGCCGATCAATTTTCGATTCTGAAGACACTCGCTACAGGACAGGCTATGCGGTGTGCGCCACTAAATTGATGGGTCTGGCTCCGTTCTACTCATTTTTTAGTTATTTACAGGATGGGTAGAACGTACGGCAGGCAACGGATCAATCACTAAACCGATTGAAAATCTCATCCGTACGAGCAGCCATGATGAAATCATTGCGGTGTAACCCTTTGATCTTATGCGACCACCAGGTCACCATCACCTTGCCCCACTCCGTTAGCAGTGTGGGATGATGGCCTTCAGTTTCCGCCGCTTCCCCCACTTTATTGGTGAAAGCCAGCGCCTTGAGGAAATTGTCGAAACTGAACGTCTTCTCCAGTTGCATGACGTTATCGCGTACTTCGATATTCCAGTCGGGAATTTTTCCGATTAATTGCTTCAGTTCTTCATCGGATACCTGCGGCGCATCGGCGCGGCAGGCTTCACAGGATTCCTGGCTCAGATTATTCATAATGCTTTCTCATGAACACGCGGAAGGGCGTGTTTATAGTTCTTTTGTTTATATTTTAAAAGAATCCTGCGCGCCATCTGTTGACCCCATTGTTGACCCAGTCGGATCGAGTCACGCATGATTGCAGGCTGAACCCGGATGAGTTTTTTACCCACCGGGCTGGCATAAAAGGCAATTATTCCCTTAACATCGTCCTCGGTTAGATATTTTTGATAAATGGGGATAACAAGATTAATCAACTCATTTGGATTCACGTTCGCCATAATATCTGTCCAGAATTTATCCGGTGCATCAGGGATCATTTTTTTTATAGCGGGAATCATTTGCTCCATTATCTGAACACCCATTTTTCCTGAACCTGCTTCAGTCATCATTTTCCTAACACTTTCTTTTGATGCGGGTTTAGCGAACGCTGACACAGGTAGGATAAGTGCAGCCAGCAGAAGATAAGCTAAATATTTTCTATACATTGAAAACTCCTTTTTATGTTAATGGCGGAAATGGCGCATACCCGTCATGACCATGGTAATACCATGCTCATCAGCGGCGGCGATGACTTCATCATCACGCATGGAGCCGCCAGGCTGGATGACGGCAGTAATACCGTTCTCGGCAGCCTGATCCAGACCGTCGCGGAAGGGGAAGAAGGCATCGGAGGCCATGACCGATCCCTTGACTTCCAGTTTGGCGTATTGGGCTTTGATGACAGCGATGCGAGCTGAGTTGACCCGGCTCATCTGCCCGGCACCCACACCAATAGTCATCAGATTGCGGCCGAAGACAATCGCATTGGACTTGACGAACTTCGCTACCTTCCAGGTGAACAGTAAATCCTGCATTTGTTTTTCAGTAGGTTTGATTTTGGTTACAACATTCAGGGTTTCATATAAAGACAGATCGGCATCCTGAACCAGCAAACCGCCGTTGACCTTTTTGAAGTCCAACCGCTTACCAGGTTCCTTTGACCATTCACCGCAGGTTAGCAGGCGCAGATTTTTTTTCGTCTTAACTATGCCGATAGCGTCTGCTGTGGCTTCCGGGGCAATGATAACCTCGACAAACTGGCGCTCGACGATAGCTTTTGCCGTATCGGCATCCAATGTCCTGTTGAAGGCGATGATACCGCCGAAGGCTGATTCGGGGTCAGTTTGATAAGCGCGGTCATAGGCGTTGAACAGATTTTTATCGATGGCCACACCGCAGGGGTTGGCGTGTTTAACAATGACACAGGCGGGTTCTTCAAACTGTTTGACACACTCCAGCGCGGCATCGGTATCGCCGATATTGTTATAGGACAGTTCCTTGCCCTGGAGCTGGATGGCAGTAGCGATACTGACTTCGGATGGGGCAACCTCAATATAGAAGGCGGCTTTTTGATGCGGGTTTTCGCCGTAGCGCATTTCCTGAGTCTTGTGATACTGGCGGTTGAAGGTGCGTGGAAAATCGGCTTTTTGATCGACGCTGTTTGTTAGTGTACCCAGGTAGTTGGCAATGGCTCCGTCATAGTGGGCGGTGTGTTCGAAGGTTTTAACCGCCATATCAAAGCGTGTGGCATCACTGATACTGCCATCATTGTTTTGCATTTCATCGAGTATGCGTGTGTAGTCAGCGGCATCTACGACCACGCTCACGGCGGTATGATTTTTGGCTGCGGCACGCAACATGGTAGGGCCGCCGATGTCGATATTTTCGATAGCGGTAGCCAGATCACATTCCGGTTTGGCAATGGTGGCTTCGAAGGGATAGAGATTAACGACGACCATATCAATAGGTGGGATGTTATGTTCTTGCATAACAGTATCATCCATACCCCGACGCCCTAGTAAGCCACCATGAATTCTGGGGTGCAGGGTTTTGACCCGACCATCCATCATTTCCGGGAAGCCGGTATAGTCAGAAACCTCGATGACAGGAATGCCTTCATCAGCCAGTAGTTTTGCAGTACCGCCAGTGGAAAGGATCTCGATTTTAAAGTTTTCATGCAATACGCGGGCGAAGTCGGCAATGCCGGATTTATCGGAAACGCTGATAAGGGCGCGGGTGATTTTGGTCATGCTTTAGCCTTAATGATATGAGTGGGATTGTGATTAACGCAAAGGACGTGGCGTCGTCGAGGCGCGTTTGGAGCGAAGTGCATAAAGCACCGAACATGATCTGATTTTTGCACAGCAAGATTGGGAAATCCGTAATGAAGCACGAAGGGAGGCTATGGAAAACTCGCAAAGCAAGCTTATTACGGTATAAACATTACTATTTATAAATGGCATCCAATTCGTGTGCTGTATTTGTCGTTGAAAAACTCTAAGATGCCGCGTTCCCTGCGTTTTTATTCATCCCTGACTTGTCTGGAAATCAGTCGTGCAAATCGTATAGTTTTAATTTCTTGCGCAGAGTACCTCGATTGATGCCCAGCATTTCGGACGCCTTGCTCTGGTTGCCCCGGGTGTGTTTGAGTACGCAGCGCAGCAGGGGTTCTTCAATTTCCTGTAAAACCACTTTGTAAAAGTCAGTGGTTGCGTGGCCATCCAGCTGTATCAGATACATTTCCACCGCATCTTCAACACAGGTGCGCAGGGGTTTCTGGATCTGTTCTGTAACCTTGTTATCCAGGTTTACTGTCGAGTTATCTATGAGGGCTTCAGTCATGCTGCTATTTCCTCCTTGTTAATTAGAGTGGTGAAAAATTCCCCCACCATGTTTTTTTGATCCTCAGCGTCTTCCACCCTGTTGATCAATTGCCGAAAAGCTGCGCCATGTCGCTGGCCCTTGCTATACCAGCTGATATGTTTACGCGCCATACGTACACCGGTGTAATCACCGTAAAAAGCGTAGAGATTATCGAGATGTTTGAGGAGAATGCGGCTGATTTCCTCCAGATTAGGTTCAGGCAGAGTCTTGCCAGTATCTAGGTAATGGCGAATTTCCCTGAATATCCAGGGCCGCCCCTGCGCGGCGCGGCCAATCATGATTGCATCCGCACGGGTGTAATCGAGCACAAAGCGGGCTTTTTCCGGGTTACGGATGTCACCGTTAGCGATAACGGGAATGTGAATTAGCTGTTTCACTCTGGCGATGGTGTCATATTCCGCATCACCGTGGTACTGGTCGGCGCGGGTGCGGCCATGAATCGCCAGAGCCTGGATGCCGCAGTCTTCAGCAATTCGTGCAATACGGGGTGCATTGCGATTATCCCGATCCCAGCCGGTACGGATTTTCAGCGTAACCGGGATATCCACAGCCTTGACAACGGCCTGCAAGATTTGGCCAACTAAATCCTCATCGCGCATGAGAGCTGAACCTGCCAGGACATTACAGACCTTTTTAGCTGGACAGCCCATATTGATATCAATGATCTGTGCGCCCCGGTCGGCATTGTGGCGTGCTGCTTCAGCCATCATGGTCGGTTCGGTACCCATGATTTGTACTGATTTGGGTTCGATCTCACCTGTGTGACTGGCACGTCGCCGGGTCTTTTTGCTGCCCCAGAGCAGTGAATTGGATGAGACCATTTCGGATACGGCCATGCCCGCACCGAGGTTCTTGCATAACTGGCGAAAAGGCAGATCGGTGACACCCGCCATTGGCGCAAGGATCAGATTATTGGCAAGTTGGTAAGGTCCAATTTTCATGAATATCTAAGGTATATTGTTCCGGTTTACCGATACGTGGCATCCGCATGCCCGATCAAAGTACTACGGTATTGAAATAAATAACTCGCCAGGGCTCTTATTGGTTTCAGTTGCCGTAGGTCTCTTTTTGCCATTATTTTGGCCAAAAGTAGCAGCCTGAGTTTTGTTTTTCAGCCACGCTAGCGGGTCGAATATAATACCTGCATTACCGAGCGGGATAAAGTGACAATGGTGCTTTTTGTGCTGATTTTAGCTGCCACCAGCGGAATTTCTTCACAAAAACTGAAATTCAAAATTTACGGCATCCCGGCCAGGATCGAGGACAGCGATACGAATATGCACCGGGACGCCCGATTTCATCAATAAAAACGGGCTGTTAAGGTTGCCCAGATAGTCTGCGGGGGTAAAACGACGTTGAGCCACCACGGTACCCGCCAGATCGGACAGGGTTACTCGTATATCGGGGTAGGATTGGCTAAAATTTGCCTGATTGACGATGGTAGCCGTAATCAGCAACGATTTTTTGTCCTGCGGATTGGCACGAATGTTACGTTCCAATATCTTGATTTTATCAAGAGCCTGACGGGCCTGGATACGACAGGGGGCATACTGACAGAATTGCTCCAGCCAGGGACGGGTTTGGGGAAAATAGCGAATGATTTCTATATTACGGAACAGGGCCAACTGAATAAGCAGAGTGACGCTTAGGAGCAGAATCAGGAGCAGGCTGCCAATGATTTTCCAGAGGCTGGGTTTTCTTGGTTCAGGTATGGCGAGAGAGTCACGCAGGCGGCGGGGAATCGCGTCTTCATGTGTATTGGGGGGCGAGATCTCTCGGTTTTCATCTATCGAATGGGGAATGTCCGTGATGGATGTAGCTTCATCCTCAAATTTTATATTGTCACTGCTGCCTTCGAGCTGCATGTGTTGACCGAATGTAGCCAGCATTTCTTTTTCTACTCGATACTCCTGATCGTCCTGTCTGTCATCCCGGGTGAGAGGTTGTGAGTCAGTGAAAATATCGTCGATGGCTTGATTGATTTCAAACTCATCATCGAAAATAGTCGTTTCTTTTTTTGTATTCCCGCGGTTGTTGTCAATGTCGAAATTATCGAGGCGTTCTGCTTCAGAGTCTTTTTCTTCCAGTTCTGCCATACCCAGTTCAAGTTGCTGGTGCATGTCGGAAAAAATATCATCGATATTCTGTTCTTCTTTCAGTGCATCAGAGATATCAGAATATTCATAAGTATCTTTTGCCGAGGGCTGATCGGCTGCACCAGTTGGTGGTTGCTTGGTATTATTGAGTATATCCTGCTCGAATGTGTGGTCAGTCAGCGCCTTAAAAAGATCATCATGCACATCCGGGGGTGAGCTTTTTTGTGAATGCTCCTCAGCCATGGTTTTGCGGGATGGGGAGAAAGCAGAGGCTTTATTTTGCGTAAAGGTATCAATAAAATCATCCCGTGCAGAGAACGAGGGTAGATCAATGTGATCGTAGGATGAGGTTAAGATATCATCTTTATTTTCGATCTGCGCATGTTCAGGGGGGGTCTTTTCCGGTACTGGAAATTCTGCGGCGAAAATACTGCTGTCATGTCCGTCAGCCTCATGGCGATTGTCAAGGGCTGGGGTGGCTCGTTTTTTGTCAGGCAAAGCCTCGGTAAGACTTTCACTGCCATTGAAGACCTGATGACAGTGGCCGCAACGTACCAGCCCTTTGGCGATCACCAATTGTTCGTTAGTGATGCGAAAGCAGGTTTTGCACTCGGGGCAGCAGGTAAACATAGTCTGGTTTTAATGGCTACTCGAACGGGTTATCGGGTTGGTGTAAAAAGCTAGTATAAGCAATTGGCGGGAACAAGAAAAATAGTCTTTCCATAAGAAGCTTAATGCGAGTTCCTGTTGCCGTGAAGACAAATCCACTCTTCTTCCTGCCGGTATACCTTTATCGTAAACCATGGCTTGTAACTCTCAATCAGTTCATCCCTCTGCGATTCGATAATACCGGAGAGTACGATGCGCCCATCAGGTTGCACGCATCCGGCAAATTGTGGTGCAAGCTGGCATAACGGGCCGGCGAGTATATTGGCCAACAGCAGAGGCACCTGTCGCGTCGGGCTGTCGTCAGGCAGACGGGCCTGAATCCGATCATCTACCTGATTAAGACAGGCGTTGTCATGGGTTGCCAGTAGTGCCTGATGATCATTATCTATTGCCAGAGCTGAAGTCGCCCCCAGTTTGCAGGCAGCAATAGCAAGAATGCCGGAACCGCAGCCGTAGTCAATCACAGCCTGGGCCACTGGTGGATGGGCATCGAGCCAACGCAGGCACATCGCTGTGGTGGGATGGGTGCCTGTGCCAAAGGCCAGCCCGGGATCGAGCAGAATATTAACCGCATCAACATCGGGGGGACTGAAGGTGCTGGGCACAATCCACAGTTTCTTACCAAAGCACATGGGTTGATAGTCATCCATCCAGGCTCTTACCCAGTCTTTGTCTTCCAGCGGGTTAAGCGTCCAGGCAGGCAAAGGCGTGTCTCCCAGAGCCTCAGCCATATCAGCAAGAATGGCCTCAATATTCGCATCAACTTCAAACAGACCGTTGAGCAGAATCCGTTTCCACAGCGGTGTGGCTCCGGGAGGGGGTTCAAACAATGGCTGATCCGCCGCATCCTGCATGGTGACAGCACAGGCACCCGCAGTTTCCAGTAGTTCGCCCAGACGCTCGGCCTGTTGCGGATTCGTTTCAAATTTTAATTGTAGCCAGGGCATATGAAAGTAAGGATAAATATATATTATAAGGAGTAAAGATATCAGATCGGTTCTTTTTTCTCTCCTGATATCATTAAACTTTTGAAATAACCCGATTTTTTCTCGTTCTTACGCCGGAGTGCGGGCACCCGTAAAAAAGAATTTCAAGGGTTTGGACTTTGATCTGTGGTGACATAAAACCTAAACATTGGAGTGATATTTTAAGTTAACAGCTAATTCAGATTTTAAGATCCTTAAATCTCTTTGGGTTATATTCCCCGCTGCTTGCGGCGATTTAAAAACATTACGATTAAAATCTGTGATTTTGGGTAATTCAACTTAATACCCCGTCCGCTTGCGGCGGGGT
>VAOX01039214.1_pt1 | contig 13530 bp, 8 predicted proteins | sample 3393891 | NCBI WGS metagenome assembly VAOX01 (sample SAMN08290429, study PRJNA428436) | hydrothermal vent metagenome | isolation source: Deep-sea hydrothermal vent chimney | place: Indian Ocean: Southwest Indian Ridge | depth 2822 m m | reverse complement strand
CTTGCGTTAAAGGAACGAATTAGTTTACGTTTCCATCTTCTTATTTGTGCGGGTTGTAAGCATTATAATAAACAGATGTCGTTTATTCGTCAGGCATGTGATCATATTAATGGAAATGATAAATAATCATTTAATACAGATAAGAGAACATCTTTCGGAAAAGAGTGATTTCACGCAACATAGGAAAATCATTATTTTAGCGGGGGATTTTGCATGGCAAAAATGTACCTTGAGTGAAATGTTGTTAGGACATGAAACTGATTCCTTATGGGTTAGCGATAATGCTTTTGATTTACTTCCTTCCGTTTCAATTAAAAAAGCTAAAAATTGGTTAGGTAATGAGAAACGTGTCGTTGTCTTTGATGCAAATAAAAGTTTTGAGCCAGATAGTTTTGCAGCAATAAGTGGTATTGTCGTTGGTGGAGGTTTTTTGTTTTTATTGTTTCCTGATTATAAACAATGGAAAAACACTTATTCTTCTAACTTTGGGAAACGTTTGTTGCGCAGCATTTCTTCTGCACCAGAAATTATTATCATTAAAGAAAATAATAAGAAGATTGATTTACATATAAACAACAAAGTAACAAATAAACCTAGAAAATTTAAAACGCCTTTTTTAAGTATCGAACAACAATATGCTGTTGAAAAAATATCAGAACTACTTTTAAACGAAAAAAACCACACTGTCGTTTTAAAGTCAGATCGTGGTCGAGGTAAGTCAGCCGCTTTAGGTTTAGTTATTGTACGTTTAATGCAGGCAGGGATAAAAAATATTGCAATTACTGCTCCACGATTACGTGCAACAGATATTGTTTTTAAACATATTATAGAATGTTTTCCGAATGCAACTCTTGAAAAGGGTAAAATAAAAACAAACGAAAGTAATGTTCAATTTTATTCTCCGGATGATTTGATTGAAAGTAATATTACTGCTGATATATTGTTTGTCGATGAAGCTGCTGCAATCCCCGTTTCTATTTTGACTGTGTTTTTATCTCAGTTTTCTCAGTGTGTTTTTTCTACAACAGTTCATGGCTACGAAGGAACCGGGCGTGGGTTTGATTTGTGTTTCCATAATATATTGACAGAGAAAAAACCAAACTGGACAAAAATACACATGCAACACCCCATAAGGTGGGCAGAAAATGATCCGCTAGAACAATGGGTCTTTGATTTGTTTTGTTTGGACGCAGAAATTGCAAATGTAAGCAATATAAAATCAATAATAGATATTCAACTTGAACATCAAATTTTAACAAAAAAACAATTAATAGAAAACTCAGAATTATTAAGTCAAGTTTTTTCTTTATTAGTATTAGCACATTACCGTACTAAACCCAGTGATTTAAAGAAATTATTGGACGATGATGATTTATCAGTTTATGTCACTTTAAACAATAAAAAAGTTATTGCCGTTGCGTTAGTTATTTATGAGGGTGATTTTTCTTCTACTCTTTCACGCTTAGTTTACCAAGGTGAACGCAGGCCGGCAGGACATTTACTTGCGCAGGCTTTGACGTATCATTGCGGAGTAGAGTATGCAGCAACTCTAAATTATGCACGTATCATGCGTATTGCAGTGCACCCAGTACTGCAGCAACAAGGTGTTGGGTCCGAGCTTCTTGAATTCATTATAAACTATGAAAAAAACAATGGCCAAGATGCTATTGGTGCAAGCTTTAGTATGAATGAAAGGTTATTAACTTTTTGGCAAAAACTTAATTTTAATGTTGTGAGAATTGGTTTTACTCGTGAACAAACGAGCGGTGAACATGCCGCAATTATGTTACAACCATTAACTAGCATGGGTGGCAAAATTAGCCAAGAAGCTATAGAACGTTTTTCTGGTAACGCCCCTTATTTGTTTGAAGATGTATTAAAAGATATCCCATCAGCAATACAGAATAAATTAAACATTAATAAAACAACAACAAATATTTTATCCTTATTGGATGAGAAAGATTTACGGTCTTTTAAAGAGTACTCTCGCAACTATGAATTAAGTATTGGGGCTTTAAATAAGTTTTTTTCAGAAAAACAAGAGTTACTAAAAAAAGATAAGAATTATGATGTGTTAGAACAAAAAATTATAAACAAAGAGAGCTGGAAAGAAATAGCCCTGAAATTAAATTTTAACGGTAAAAATGAAGCAAGAATAACTTTTAAAAAGACTATTTCTTATTTCTTGTGATTTATAATGATAATTTAATATTTACTAGGTGAAATGATAGGTATTTATTAAGAACATCATCGCTGGCTTCCTTTTGAAATTGAAAATTCAATTTTTCTGCTTCTGTATGCAGGGATTTAGAGCGTTTTTTTTCATAGGCATACACAAGGTAAATAAACAAAAGAATGATGGCAGCAATGATGCTAATCCCCATGACTATATTGTTATTTAACATATATGTATCTCCTTTTTAAAATAAGTCTCTACAGAGGAATGTGTAAGTATTTATTGATTATAATGGTACTTTTGGACGATAGGGTAAAAATTTAGTCCGTGGTATAAATATGATGAAATGGCTTATTTAATCACTCATTCTATATTTGTCGTATGAATTAGACTAAAATACACCTCCAGAGGTTTATTTAGCTACAATAATTTTATGCTGAAATAGACCGCTCCATACACTATGAAATTTTCAGTTAGGTTGTATTACGCAATGCGTATTTTTATCAGAATTTTATTGTTTGTGTGTGTAATCCCCCCACTACATGCCGAATTAACTTTAGCACCTAGTACTGCATTTTATTATGCAGATAACATTCCTATTGATGAGCTTTCACAGTTTGATCAAATTGTGGTCGATCCAGGTCAGATCTCAGACGAAGAAATTATTAAATTAAAGCAATTTGGTGGCAAAGTCATTGCTTACGTTAGTGTAGGTGAATCTGAAAAATGGCGAGAAGACTATTACACGATAGATAAAAGCTTATTTATTGGGGTAAATGAAGGCTGGGATAGCAACATTATGGATCTCACCCGCCCGGAATGGCAGCAGTTCTTGATGCAACAACGATTTTCGTTATTGTTTAAGCGGCAATTTGATGGTTTTTTTCTTGATACGCTTGATAGTTATCAAGCGGTTGTTGAAAAAAGTAAATGGCCAGCTCAGGAGCAAGCTTTAAGCTCTATTATTCGTAATATTTCCAACAAATACCCGACGGCTAAAATAATTCTAAACCGAGGTTTTCCGGTATTAAAGGAAATCCATGAACTCGTGCATGGTGTTGTGGCGGAGTCCTTATATGTAAGTTGGAATCCATTAGAAAAAAAGTTTGTTGAAGTGAAAGAAGCGGACAGAGATTGGCTTTTAAATAAGTTAAATTTTGTTAAAGAAGAATATGAACTTCCAATTACGGTTGTTGATTATCTTCCTCCTGCAAAACGCGTTAAAGCTAGGCAAGTCGCTAAAAAAATAACTGCACTTGGTTTTATTCCTTGGGTTTCTACGCCAGAGTTAGATATGTTGGGTGTGGGGCAACTTGAGGTGATACCGAGAAAGATTTTGATGTTATACAACAGTCAAAATCAGCACATGGGGGACATATATTCTGCAAGTATTCATACGGCTGCTGCTATGCCCCTAGAATATTTAGGTTATGTACCTATATATATTGACGTTAATGATGATTTACCCGAAGAAATGTTACGGGGACGTTATGCGGGGATTGTTGCATGGTTTGATGGTCAGGCTGGTAATCCAAATTATCAAGAATGGATTTATAAACAACTAAATGACGGTGTTAGAGTCGCATTTATGGGAGGCTTTAGTTTTACTGTTGATGATGAAATTTTAGTAAAACTTGGTTTAAACCGTATAAATAAAAAAGTTCGCTATTTAGAAGAAATACAGTTTTCAGATGATTATATTGGTTTTGAGTCAAAACCTTTATTAGGTAATTCAATTAGTGAGCTCTATAAATCAAAAGTAACAAGTAAAAATATTGTTCATTTAAAAATTCGTTATGGTAAGAAACATGAGCAAAATTTTGATCCTGTCATTACTGGAGAATGGGGCGGGATTGCTTTTGCTCCATGGATAAGAGATTCGCAAACAAAAGGGTATAAATATTGGATTCTTGATCCTTTTAAATTTTTTAAATCAGCATTTGATTTACCCGATATACCCATGCCAGATGTTACCACTGAAAATGGACGTCGAATTTGGATGGCGCATGTTGATGGTGATGGTTTTTTGAATAGAGCTGAAATGCGAGGTACACCTTATTCCGCAACAGTCATAAAAGATAAAATATTAAAACGATATAATCAGTATCCCCATACTATTTCAATTATTGAAGGGGAAATTGGTGAGCAAGGACTTTATCCAAAACAATCGCAAACATTGATGGGGATTGCGAAAGAAATTTTTGAATTAGAAAACGTTGAAGCCGCGAGCCATACCTTCAGCCATCCGTTTAAGTGGCTTGGAATAAAAGAAAACCAAAAATCAGGTGGCGACTATAATTTACCAATTAAAAATTACGCCTTTTCATTCAATAGAGAAATTTCAGGTTCAATTGATTTTATAAATAAAAAATTATTGCCAGAAAATAAAAAGGCGAATGTGTTTTTATGGTCTGGCGAAGCATTGCCAACAGAAATTGCACTAAAATACAGCTATGATAATAACTTGTTAAATATGAATGGTGGAGATACTACCATTAGAAAAGACAGAGCTTCATTATTATTCATTTCTCCTATGTTAAGAACCGCTGGGAAATATGTGCACGTTTATGCTCCGATTATGAACGAAAATGTTTACACTAATGACTGGACTGGCCCTTTTTATGGATTTCAACGTGTAATTGATACGTTTAAAATGACAGATATGCCGCGAAGAATAAAACCTATCGACATATATTATCATTTTTATTCAGGCTCTAAACCTGCAGCAATGACTGCATTAAACAAAGTGTATCAGTGGACATTTACACAGGATATTTTTCCTGTATATATTAGTGAATATTCGTCTAAAATTTTAGAGTATAGAAATATTGTTGTAGCAGAAGATCTTGATGGTGCTGTTTATTATTCAGGGACTAAAAACATTAAGACCTTAAGGTTTCTTGAAAACAAAAAATGGTCTTCTCTTGCGAATACTGAAAACATTATTGGTTATAGAACTTTACACGATGCTGCTTATCTTAGTTTAGGTCCATCACATACATCAAAAATTAAATTAAAAAATAAAAAAACTAAAGAAATTTATTTAGTCCAATCAAATGGTCGAGTAAATAAATGGCAAGAAAGCAATAGATTGATTACTTTGGACATATCATCTCATATACCTTTGATGTTAGAAGTCGCGAGTGTATATAAACAATGTAGTTTGTCTGGAGTCAAAAGTAAAAGGACTAAAACCCGTTTGGGTTGGCGGTTTAATTTAAAGCAAAAAAACATTAGTAATGCCAGAATCGACTGCAAGTAAACGTGAACGTTTAATTACTGTCCCTGTTGTAATACTACTAGGTATTATTATTGTGGTATTGCTGGCGCTATTATTTCCAAGTAAAGGAACGTTTGAAGATCAACGGTATACCAAGAATCCAGATCAATTATCTATTGCATATTTAAAAACAATATTTAAGTTACGTCCAAGTGATATTGGCTTGCGATTTACACTGGCACAGCAATATATTTCTATCAGCAAATGGCAGGAAGCAAAAGAATTGCTGGATGATTTTATAGCTGGAAATAAAAAAGATATTGAAAAGATTGCTCTTATTAAGGCTCAAATATTTAAAGTTCGATATGAATATGCAGATAAAAAAAATCCTAAACGATATCAACTTCTTAATTCTGCTCAAAATACTATAAAAAATATAGATCTTACTCAGTTAGATATGCATGATTTGTCTATATTAGCAAAAATAGCATTAGGTATAAATCGTCCAGATTTAGCCGCTAATATTTATAAACAATTAGCGAAAACTGATGTTCGAAATGAAACAAAGTGGTGGGCTAAAGCTGGAAAGTGGGCAAGAGCATCATCACAACCTGAACTTGCTAGCACTTATTATTTAAATGCTTATCGAACTGTTCGTACGCAAGATGAAGGTTCAGCTTATGCAGGGTTATCTGTTATTTCTTCGTTAGAAGCTAATCAAAAAAAATCAGCGATTAAAGCTTTAAAAAAATATATTTTAGAGTTCCCTAATAATAAATATTTTTTAGAAACTATTGTGTCGGCATATAGCATGTTAGGTGATTTTAAAAAAGCATCAATATGGAATAGAAAGTTATGGCTAAAGTATGGTCAAAATAGTGAAGAGATAACTTTGCGACAGCTTAATCTTGAAATGGCTGTTACTCATTTAAAGCATGCTAGAGAATATGCCGTAAAATTAGTTTCGTTAAATAAAAACAATAGAAAGTATAAACGTCAATTAGCTCAACTATATGAGTGGACAAATATGCCTATTACCGCGCAAAACGTATGGGAACAATTAATCCGCAATTCAAGAACGCCGTATGAAGCAGAGCAAGCTTTAAGGCTTGCAATTATGAATTATGATGAGCCTTCAACAATTAGCGCAATAAAAAGTATTGCTAAAAAACGGAAGTTAACAAATAAAGAAATTTTAGAGAAAATTTCAAGTTACGAGAGGCAAGGCGAACTTAATTTAACTCAGAAGGCATTAAATGAATACTTAAAAGAGAACCCAAAAAACAAAGAAAAGTGGTTCGAGTTAGCTGAATTGTATGAAAATCAAAATAAATATGAATCAGCCGTTAAAACGTGGGGAAAAATAGAACAAGTTTTTTCTGACGAGAATTTTGCCGTAGCTAAACAAATTGAATTACATTGGAACTACCAACATCATGAAGAGGCGTATAGCAAGACTAAAAACATTAACCAGGATTTTTCAAAAATAAAATCAATTTACCATCTTGAAATTCTTAGTGAATTAGGTTGGCGTTTTAAAGATAAAAATTTGTTGCGAAAATCAAATAAAGAAATTGTTCTTCGAGATAAAAAAAATATTCGAGCTTACAAGTGGTTATTACATCTTGCTGATGAGCAGGGGGATGTTGAAGATGCTGTAGTCTTTGCAGAAGCGGCTTGGAAAAACACAGGGAAAACAATATTCTTGCGTTTAGCAATTGATACTGCAATAGAAAAAAATGATCGTGTTAGGATAAAATATTTATTAAACTTAGCTTTACAAAACAATAAAAACATTAATGATATGGCAAGCTATATTACTATTGTTGCAGAGATAGAAGACAAAAATAAACGTTATCTTTCCTCTTCTAAATACTATGAATATGCATTAAAACTTAATCCTAGAGTTAAGTCTGTACATGTTGCTTTTTTATGGTCGTTATTAAATTCACATCAAAGAAAAAAACTGAAACGATACCTTACCGCTTTTGAAAATAAAGCAGTTCGTTCTAGTAGGTATTGGCCAGTATATGCTGCTGCAACATATGAGATTGGAGATGCAGAAAAGTCAGTATATTGGCATCGTAAAATTATGAATTTACATCCTGAAGATGATTTGTGGAAGTTAACTTATGCCGAAGCGTTAGAGTCAAATGGGCAATATAATTCAGCATACAAAATACGGCTGTATATGCTGAATAAAATGAGAAGAAAAAACCAATATGCAACCTTACGTTCACAACCTTTTAATAAACTAGCTCAGCATTATATTAATCTTGAGAAAAAAATAGGTGTTAGTGCAAAAGCTAATGATTTAATTAAAGTGATTATTGCCAAATCTAAATCACAGTCTAATAAGAAAAAAGTTCCATATGAATTTTTAGTTGCTTGGTATGGTTCCTTAAAGCAAGATGATATGTCTCGGTATTGGCATTTGCAACGCCAGTTTGCTCGCATGAAAAGCCCAGATAATCAAAAATTAACTTTTGCTTTAGCAGGAAATGATACAACGACCATATACAATATAGTTACAAGAAATTCAAAAATATCACCTGTTGATAGAAATGAAGGTTATATTCAATTGGGATTATATGAAACAGCTTTATCTTCTTCATTAGAAGGAATAGGCGTGCTATCGAAAAAAAGAGAACGTTTGGCATATAGAGTTCAAGCTGCTTCGATTTCTAGTCTTCTTCCTAATTCATGGTCAACAGAATTCGATCGTCATTCGAATGGTGTGTTGGCTATGTCGAGTTTGAACTTCTTTACCAACATGAGCTTGCACAACTGGAGTTATGGTCTGTCTATTGCTAAAAATAAACTTGATATTGATAACTCGATAGTTAATTTGGCGGGCAATAATTTAGAAACAGAATTCGGCTTTAGTGTGAAACGACCTGGAAGAGATTTTGTTTTTTCGACAGATATAAAGGTTAATCAACGGGGGGATAAAAATATTTTTCCGGTAAAGTTAAAATTAAATTACTCATTTTCAAATCGTATTGGTTTTGAATTTGGTTGGGAAAAAAATCAATTTTCAGAAGAAAGTTCTGAACTAAGAACTTTAGGGTTGCAAGACTCTCTTTCAATAGGAATAAACACCAATATAACTAATAGAGAATATTTTAATGCCCGTATATCAAATTTGAAATACAAAAGTCGCTGGGAAGAACCTATTGCAACGGGTTGGAGAACAGATATGAATATTGGTCATAAAATTATGAGGGGAAGTAATAATCTTGCTCTTCAATTTGATGTGAATTGGCTTAGTAATACCTTGAAAAATAGTCTAGGGACACAAATTGCTCAACGTTTACCCGTCGGCGCAACTAATTCTCTAATTGTTGCAAAAGAATTTGGTTCTTTAGGCCTTAGCTTACGGTTTAGCCGAGGTGGAATTAAGTCTAATTATCCACAAACAGGGTCATTTAGATATTATACGGATGTATGGCTAGGGAAAGTTTTTCCTAGCGATAACTTTGCTTATCGATTTAGCACTGGATTTGGTTCACGCATTTTAGGAAATGATGAGTTGAGCTTTGAAATTTACGCAGATCAAACGGTTAATAAAGTTAATGGATTTACGAGCTGGGGAGCGACTCTGCAATATAAGAATTATCTTGGAAGATAGCTGGCCACATCAAAATAGTGTAAAATATCGGGTATTATATACAAATGTATGATAAAAATTTATGAATCAATTGAGCGCTCTTAAGCGTATTAAAATATTAAGCCTAGTCTTATTTGCTGTGCTGACGACATCTTGTAGCGTGACTTATGTGCAAGAGGGACCTGCATTATTAAAAAATGCTCGTTGGATTATGTTGCCCGTCATTAACCTTGCTGAAGCGCCTCAAGCCGGAATAAGAACTGAGGCTATTTTATCTACACATCTTAGAGCTCTAGGTTTGACGAAAATCGATATTTACCCATATCAAGCTTTAAGATCAGGTTTACCCGATTTAAATGAGCAACATCGTTATCAATCTGCTTTTAAGCGGGCGAAAAGATCAAACTATAAATACGCTATTACAGGAAGTATTGAAGAATGGCGTTATAAAAGCGGACTTGATGGAGAGCCTGTGGTTGGCATGTCTTTAAGAGTTATCGATATGAAAACAAAAAGAGTTGTTTGGTCTGCTACTGGTTCTCGAACTGGTTGGGGATACGAAAGTGTAACGGGTACGGTTAATAAGTTGCTGTCAAAATTGCTTGGCAACCTCCACCTGGAATAATTAATGTCAATAATAAGAGGAGCCCCTCAAACAAGTAGAATTAGGGTATCCTCAAGTGACGCTTGGACAGAAACAATTCTCCTTACTCTTTTTGTTCCTTTATTAGGTTATTGGATCAATAATGAAGATCCTTTCTTTTTTCACTATACTTTTCCTTGGTTGCTCTTTGCTTCACTATTGCCGGCAATTCGTTATGGATTTAGCTATGGCTTTGCTAGCGCTATTATATTGATTTCATTTATTTCTTTGGCATGGAAATTTGAACTTGTTTCTATTGATTACTTCCCCTCAAGCTATATTTTAGGTTTGCTCATATTTACCATGATTATTGGTGAGTTTACTGATATGTGGTTAAGGAAATTAGGCAGAGAAGAAGTTATTAATAGTAGCCAAAGAAAACGGCTGGATGAATTTACTCGAAACTATCAAATGTTAAAAGTATCTCACGACCGCTTAGAAAATAGGCTTGCATCGAGCACACATAGTTTACGTGAATCATTAATTAGCTTAAAAATTAAAGCTAAAGAAATTGAAAATCAAACAAATGTTTTAGAGAAAGTATCACCAGATATTTTAGCTATACTGTCTGATTTCGCTTATGTGCAAAGTGCCAATATTTTTCAAGTTAAATCTGAAACTTTAATTAGTACAAAGCCACTTGCAACATTAGGTAAATCTGCATTGATTGATTCTTTTAATCCTATGCTAAGAAAAACGATTGAAACAGGTCGCTTAGTAAGTATTAATAGTGAAACCTATGATTTAGATGATAACCCTCTTAATAAAAACAGTTTGCTGGCGACGGTTCCCGTATCTGATACAGAAGGACATTTATGGGGGATAGTTGCAATTCAAGAAATGCCCTTTGTTGCTTTTCACCAAGAAAATCTACAACTTATTGCGGTGATATGTGGTCATATTGGTGATCAAATTTCACGTGCTGAACAACGTTATTCCTTTGATGATGAAAAAAGTGGCAGGTTTTTATACTTTCTTAAAAGAGCCATTATTGATAGAAAACAGTTTGGTATTGAAACTATATTATTAGCATTGACCTTACCTCAAGAAGAGGAACTTTCAAATTCTATAGAAACATTATTGCTAGGACAAATGCGAGGCTTAGATCGAGCGTGGGTTCAGAAAAACACTGAAAACAAAACCGTTGTGTTTTTACTAATGCCTTTAACAAGTGTTATTGAATATAAAGGTTATCAAGAACGAATTTCGATGTTGTTTAAAGAAAGGTTAGCATTAGCTTGGGCTGATATTGAAATTGAATCTAACTTGAGAGAAATAACCGGTAAAGAAAATATAGATGCTTTAATGGGGGAACTATATGAAGCAACTCGTATTGATGAGAAAAAAATCTAATGCGATTATCGGTATTTTACTGGATATTGCGGCATGGTTTGCACTTGATGTATCGCAAATAGGAGAATGGTATCTTTTAAGATTTCTGGTGATTCATGCTGCTGCTTGTTATTTCTTTTCTCGATTTTTAATTGAATATTTAGATAAAAAATATTTAGTTGATAAAGCAAGCCTAACTCTATTTTTCTTTAGTATTTGTTTTTTTATTCCGTACTTTGGTTTTCTTGGTTTATATATATCACTGTATGCTGGACAACATTGGCCTCGTACAGTGACGTATGACTTGCCCCGGGTGAAAAAAAAACCGCCATTACCTTTTAAACCATTAAAAATTAGTGAAACAACCCTTTATGGTCAAGCAGGATTATCCGGTGTTGTAAAAAATGCAGCAAACTCGGATAAACGGTTAAAAGCAATAATGGCAACAAGACAATTGGATGATCGAGATGCTATTCCGATTTTAAGGTTAGCTTTAAAAGATCCTGTTGATGATGTTCGTTTACTTGCCTATTCCATGTTAGATACTAAAGAAGAAAAAATAAATTCCGGTATTCAAGAGATAGAGAAAAAAATATCTAGTGATAAAGATAAATCAAATGTTAGATTATATAAAGAACTTGCACATCATTATTGGGAATTATCATATTTAGGTCTTGCCCAAGGTGAAGTTATCAATCATGTTTTAAATCAAGCGTATGAAAATCTTAAACTAGCTCTAGAATTAGAACCAAAAGATGCGGGAGCTAATTTTGAATTAGGACGTGTTTTATTACGTTTAAATAAGAAAGAAGAAGCAATGAAACAATTTGATAAAGCAATGGGGTTAGGTATATCAATAAATGATGTTATACCTTATATGGCAGAAGTTGCTTTTAGTTTAAAAGATTTTAATTTAGTAAAAGAGCTTCTTAATAAATTACCTGAAGATGCTAGAAACAACACATATCTAAGTAACTTAACGACTTATTGGTTAGCACAATGAAAGAATGGAGTTCGGTACTCGATAGCAATAATTCTGCAGATATCGCATTGCTTTTAGAAGGTACTTTTCCTTTTGTTAGTGGCGGAGTATCAAGCTGGGTAAATCAAATTATATGTGGTTTACCTGAATTTACATTTAGCTTGATATTCTTAGGCGGGAATAGAGATTTTTATTCTGACTATAAATATAAATGTCCAGATAATGTAGTTCATCTTGAATGCCATTATTTAATGGAATCATGGAGTGAGAAAAAAGCTAAGCCTATCAAAGGAAACAAGGAGGTTTTTAGTGAAGTAAATAAAATGCATGCTTGTTTACGTTCTAACACCATAAGCTCCGATGAGGATTCATTAAATATTGTAATGAATGCATTAGGTAAAGAGAATCAACTTTCTCGTGAAGATTTTTTATATAGTGAAGAGTCATGGGAACAAATAAAAGATTATTTTAGGCAATATTGTACAGATCCCTCTTTTGTTGATTATTTTTGGACAATAAGAACAATGCATGCTCCGTTATTTATTTTAGCTAAAATTGTTGAAAATATGCCCAAGGTAAAAGTATTACATTCTATTTCAACGGGGTATGCTGGGTTGTTAGGAATGATGATAGAGCGAACGAGAAATCTTCCTTACATCCTTTCTGAGCATGGCATTTATACTAAAGAACGAAAAATAGATCTAGCACAAGCAGATTGGATTACTGATGCAACAGAAACTTTTGGTACAAGTCTTGATGATGATGTTAGTTATATAAGACGGTTATGGATTCGTTTTTTTGAGGGTATCGGTAAATTAACATACAGTTCCTCAAACCCTATTATTTCTTTGTATGAAGGTAATCGTCAACGACAAATTGATGATGGTGCAGAAGAAACTCGAACTGATATTGTGCCTAATGGAATTGATATAGAACGTTTTACATTATTAAGAGCACAGCGACCGGAAGGAATACCTCCAATACTTGCTCTTATTGGTCGAGTTGTACCGATCAAAGACGTGAAAACATTCATTCGTTCAATGCATACAATTTGTATAAAAATTCCTGATGCAAAAGGTTGGATCGTTGGCCCTGAAGATGAGGATGAAGATTATGCAAAAGAATGTCATGCCTTATGTGAAAGTTTAAATTTACAAAATAATGTTGAGTTCCTTGGTTTTCAAAAAGTGGATGATATATTAAGGCAAATTAGCTTAATTGTTTTAACTTCAATTAGTGAAGCTTTGCCATTAGTTATTTTAGAGGCTTATGCAAGTGGTGTTCCTGCATTAGCAACAGATGTTGGTTCTTGTCGAGAATTAATTGAAGGAAATAATGAAGAAGATAAATCGATAGGGGTATCGGGTCGAGTTGTACAAATTGCAAATCCAGAAGAAACTGCGAAAGCTGCAATTGAACTACTAACGAATGAAACTGAATGGAAAAATGCACAAGCAGCTGCTATTGAAAGGGTTGAACGGTACTACACACAAAAAGATATGTTTGAGAAGTACCGAAATATATATAACAACGCTTTGGAGAAAAACTAGTGGCGGGCATAGGCGTT
>VAOX01025938.1_pt1 | contig 13540 bp, 19 predicted proteins | sample 3393891 | NCBI WGS metagenome assembly VAOX01 (sample SAMN08290429, study PRJNA428436) | hydrothermal vent metagenome | isolation source: Deep-sea hydrothermal vent chimney | place: Indian Ocean: Southwest Indian Ridge | depth 2822 m m | reverse complement strand
GTTTTTGTGTCGCAACAGTGCGCACCCCTGTCCCTAAACTTAATCCAGTTGGTAACTCTGTTTCTTGACTTGTTTGTCCGCCTGCCTGACGTAAGTTTTGATATAAAAGGTCTTCAAAAACAGCGCGTGCACGTTTATAACCGGTGGTATTAACATTAGCTAGATTATTACTGACAACAGATAATCTATTTTGCTGTGCTTCTAACCCTGTTTTTGCAATCCATAAAGACTGACTCATTTTATTTCTCCAAAACGTACTTTAAAAAACGCATGTACTATGCCAACTTAGTTATCCAATTCTCATCATTTGTGTTGCTTGTGAATTATTTTCTTCTGCTGTTTTTAACATTTTAATTTGCATTTCAAATTGTCGAGATAATTCAATCATGTTCACTAAGGCAGCAGCAGCATTTACATTACTAGTTTCAATTGTTCCTGAAACAACAGACACCGTGGCATCAACCTCAGCATTTTCTCCATTTTTAAGAACAAATAAACCCTGCTCATTTCGCATAAGTTCTTTGGTATTAGGGTTAACCAATTTAATCTTGTCAATCACAGTAGAACCACCACCGCCATCACCAATTTGTGTAATGCTTATAGTGCCATCCTTTCCAATATCAACTTTTGCCGCTTCAGGAATAGTGATTGGACCACTTTCACCTAATACGATATGACCCGCTCCCGTTTTCAATACACCCGCACTATCTGTTCTTAAATCTCCAGCTCGGGTATAGGCTTCACTGCCGTCTTTTGTTTGTACTGAAATAAAACCTTCACCTGCAACGGCAATATCAAGATCACGACCCGTTGTACTCATTGCACCTTGGTTAAAATCTATCCCTGCTTTTTCTGTCATAGAATAAACACGTGTTGGATGTCCACCACCAAATACAGGCATACTACGTGCCGCAGCTAAATCAGCACGAAAACCTGTGGTACTAATGTTTGCCAAGTTATTCGAGTTAACTGCTTGCGCCAACATATTTTGCTTGGCTCCCGACATGGCGACATACAACATACGATCCATTTTCTTATCCTATTTTCTGATTAACGAATATTTATAACAGTTTGCGTGACAGCATCTGCAGTTGAAATAACCTGTGCGTTAGCTTGGAAATTTCGTTGCGCTGTAATCATATTCACTAGCTGCCCTGTTAAATCTACATTTGATCCTTCTAATGCACCCGACTGAATGAGTCCTAAACTACCTGAACCTGGTGTACCGATTAACGCAGGACCAGAATCAAAGCTCTCAGCCCAATTTGAATCACCTAGTTGGCGCAGACCATTCGGATTAGCAAAGTTAGATAAGGTAACTTGACCTAATGTACGATTTTGACCGTTAGTGAAACGTGCACGAACGATACCCGTATCATCAATATCAATGCCTGTTAAACGACCCGAGGTAAAACCATTTTGTTTAATGCTATTAACAGTAAAGCTTCCACCAAATTGCGTAACAGGAATGGATCCTTGTAAGTCCATCGTAAACTTTAAAGGGTCTGCTCCCGTACCTGTATTAATAGGTGGAAAAGCTATTTTTCCTGGTGGAACCGCAACATTATTGATATGTGATAAAGCACCTGCACCATCAAATTTTATTTTATCGGGGTTAAATAAACCCGTAGCAGGATCTGCCGGTCCTCTTAAGTGCTCACCGTTAATGAAAGTATGTAATTCCCATTCATTCGGTACTGCGGTTTTCACGTAATACATACTGGCCAAAGCAGGGGTGCCCAATGAATCATAAACAGTCAACGAAGTAGAATGTGTAAATGATGATGGACGTTGTGGGTCAAACGGAAAAGTATTCGGCGTCGTTTCTGAGCTATCTAAATTAACTGCAACTTCCACTAAATTTGTTGCGCTTGGTGGAATATTTGATGAATCTAATTGTAATGGTCCCGCTGCACCCGTTATAGTGCCCTCTTCATCTGCAACATTAACAATCATTTTTTGATCATTACTATTAACAATAAAACCATCTCGGTCAGCTTGGAATTGCCCCGAGCGTGAATATACTCTTGAACCATTGTCTTCTAAAATAAAGAAGCCGGGACCATTAATTGCCATATCTAATTTACTGTCTGTAAAACCAACGTTACCTTGGGTAAATAATTGATCAACAGAAGCTAATCGAACACCTGCACCAATTGAATTGGCTGTACCCCCTGAGCTAGATGCAGCATACACATCGGCAAAGTTAGCACGTGATTGTTTAAAGCCTGTTGTACTGGCATTGGCTACGTTATTACCAATAATTCGTAATTCTTGTGCAGCGGCATTAATTCCACTGAGTGCTGAACGAAATGGCATGATGAATCTCCTATTATCTAACTTTCAACTTTATATAGTTAAACTACAAAATTTCTTTTACATCAGCCAAACCAGCTGAACCTGCATTAGCCAAAGTCAGCGATACACTTTGGCCTCCTGTACCTAATGAAACACTTTGAACTGTATCGCTAATTAATGTACTTAATGATTCTGATTTACCATCAACCATTGCTACAGCATTAATTGAATAATTTCCTGATACTGCTTTTTTTCCACCCTCTAACATACCGTCCCATTTAAAATGTGCGACACCGGCTGCTTTAGTGCCTAAATTTATTTCTTTAACTAAAGCACCTCCATCATTCATAATGCTTATTTTTAAATCAGTAACATTTTTATCCAACACAACAGCAGCATTCATTGGTGTCCCCTCAGATAAAGCACTTGTATTGCCAGGAATAAGTACTTTACGCCCAACCATATTTGAAGCTTGTAATGCCTGACTTGATTTCAAAGAATTAGCTAAATTATTAAAAGAGTCTTTAATTTCTTTTAAACCGGATACAGTACTGAACTGAGCCATATCACTTAAAAAATCACCATTTTCCATTGGCTTCATGGGATCTTGATGATTCATTTGAGTTGTCATTTACTTTATGAAGTCTTCTTGTCCCAACTTTTGCTTTTGCATAGTTTGCTTAGGTTTAGATAAACCAAGACTTTCTAACACTTGCATATTGGGTTTATTTACACTGTCCATTTTAAGGCTCCTAATTACTTTATATATTTACTGACCAAGCGATAATGTACGCATTAACATTTGCTTTGCCGTATTAATTACTTCTACATTTGTTTGATAAGACCGAGATGCCGAAATCATGTTTGCCATTTCTTCTATAACATTCACATTAGGCATAAACACATAACCTTCTTCATTTGCTAATGGATGTCCTGGGTTATATTCTGCTCGTGCAGGATCTTGTTTTTCCACAATGCCCAAAACTTGTACACCAACACTGTCATTATCACTAAACTCATTACGAATCATGGTTGCAAAAACAGGTTGTCGCGCTTTATAAATTTGATCGATACTACTGCTTGCGCTGTTTGCATTTGCTAAATTACTTGATGTTGTATTTAAACGTAATGTTTGTGCATTTAAAGCAGAACCGGCAACATCAAAAATATTAAACAATGACATCTCTACTCTCCTCTAATCGCAGATAACATGCCTTTGATACGGCCAGACATGATGCGTAAAGTCATAAGGTAGCGCATAGAATTTTCAGTAAACTCCGCCATTTCTACGTGCGGTTCAACGGTATTTCCATCAAGAGAATCTTGCATAGGTTGGCGGTACATTGTTTCAACTCCCATGAAAAAACCTTTAGGTTGAATATGACCTTTTTGAGTGGCAGCTAATGGCGTTTTAAAATTGCTTTTTGATACCGAGTTAAGCGCAGACTTGAAATCAATGTCTCTTGCTTTATAACCTGGGGTGTCTGAGTTTGCGAGATTCTGAGAAAGCAATTGTGCACGACGACCTTGCAATTGCATTGCATTTTCATGAATTCCAAAAACCTTATCGATACTAATTGCCATTTGTTCCTACCTCGTTTGTCTACTGAGGTAAGTGCAACTGCCGTGCCAAACAATATAATATATTTAAATCAACAAGTTAGAAGTAAAACAACAATAATTCATGCGGCAAGAATGAACCTTACCGGCAAGAATACTGCCGTTAACTTTTAAAATGAGTATATATATGAGGACATAAAATGGGGAGAATTAAATGAAGAGCGCTTGCATGTTCGAATAAATCAGATTAATTAAAAACATACAGAAAATGCATCTTTGACCTAGAATTTAAAAACTCTAATTATTTAAACGATAAACAACACCATCAGGATAGCGTTTCATGCCGAAAGCTTTCGTATAACCTGTAGGTGATTCTGAGCCACCAAGAATAAGTGTGCCGCCCGGTTTTAAAATTTGTGCCATGCGTTCTAGAATATCTTTCTTCATTTCTGAAGAAAAATAAATCAAAACATTGCGACAAAATATAATATCAAACTTACCCAATAACGAATACTTATTTAATAAGTTAAGCTCAGTAAATCGAGTGCGTTTCATAATATCGGCGTTAATGTTCCACTCATCACCCTTTTTAGTGAAAAATTTATCTCGACGTTCCGGAGACAGACCACGAACAACACTTAACTCATCATAAAGCCCTTGTTTTGCTTTATTAACAACAGTTTGTGAAATATCTGTACCAACAATTTCAACTGGTGAAGTTAATTTTCCAGGGTTAGATTGTTGAAATTCAGAAACACTCATACTAATAGAGTAAGCTTCTTGCCCTGTTGAGCTTGCTGCTGACCAAATTTTTATCGGGCTTTTATTTGCGGCTAACTCGGGCAGCAATTCTTTTTTAAATATTTCAAAAGGATAAATATCACGAAACCACATAGTTTCATTAGTCGTCATTGCATCAATTACTTTTTCTCGTAATTTACGATCATTTCCTTTAACCAGTGTTGACATCATTTCAGAAAGAGAAGAAAAAGAAAACTCTTCAGTAACGCGCTTTAAACGACTTGTCACAAGATAATGTTTATTTTCACCCAAAACAATACCGCAGGCATCTTCAAGATAGTGCCGAAAAGTATTATATTCATTTACTGCTATAGGAGATTGATCCACAAGATACCTTATATTTTTGTACTTTTATTATAACTAAAAACTAAATTTCACCTTTTTCAGTAAGGAGTGCTTTAATTTCTGTTACTAGCTCTTCTGCTTGGAACTTAGGAATAAATTTATCCGCTTTTACTTTTAGAGTCATACTATCATTAAAGCCACCGCTTAACGATGAGTGCAGCATGACATTTAAACCTTTTAATCTATCATCAGAACGTATTTCTGATGTTAAAGTATAACCATCCATTTCTGGCATTTCTATATCTGAAATAACAAGACTAAATTCTTTTGTCACATCTCGCCCTTCATTTGCTATTGATTTTAAAACATTCAACGCTTCTCTACCTGTTGTGGTTACCACACATTCCACGCCAATTTGTTCCAGTGTTCTTTGTACTTGATTTCTTGCAACCATAGAGTCATCTGCAATTAAAAATTTTAAGGTGTTCCCATCTTTACTTAAAAGCTGTTGCGCATCTTCAAGATGTAAATCTTCACCAATAATTTCAGATAAAATTTTCTCAACATCAATAATCTCAACGATCCTATCATCAACTTCTGTTATCGCTGTTAAATAATTATTTCTCCCTACACCTTTTGGTGGTGCTTTAATGTTTTCCCAATTCATATTTACAATTCGCTCTACCGCAGCAACTAAGAAAGCCTGCACCGTGCCATTGTATTCTGTAATAATAATCAAATTATCGGGCGAAGCTTCTAAAGGACGTTGCCCTATTGCTGCCGCTAAATCTATAACAGGTATTGTTTTTTTACGTATTATTGCCAAACCACGAGTGGCTGAATGCGCTTGTGGAATTTTCGTCAACCGAGGACAAGATAAAACTTCTTGAACCTTAAATACATTGATAGCAAAAATCTGCCGCCCCTGTAAGCGAAACATCAATATTTCCAACCGATTTTCACCCACTAAATTTGTGCGTTTATCAACTTGATCTAAAATACCCGCCACGACTGAACTCCTCTGTGTAATCTAGTTGTGTTATCGGCTAAATGACTCATTTACTTAAATATAGATTACAAGGGAAGTCAGGTAATTAAATGGCACGACGATTGCATTTACTTTCCACGTAGAAATAAAAACTGAATTAAGTAGGATAATCGTGAGAAAAAACATGATAAAACCACAGTCAAGGCAAAATAGTTTCCTCATTGTCATTTTATTGACGGTAACAAGCCTAATACCCGTGCATGCTAATCCCCTGCAAAGTCATGCCGGTATTCGTCAATCTGTAAAAAATTATATTATGCAACAACAAGTGCCATTAAATAATGTTCAGGTAACACTGACTTCGCTAAACGATCGGTTACGCCTACCACGTTGCCAAAGTAAGCTCAAAGTAAGCATGGCGCCCGGCGCAAAACTAACGGGCAATACCAGCCTTTCAGTCAGTTGTTCATCACCACAATCATGGAAAATTCATGTTGCCGCACATATTGACGGTCAAATAAATGCACTTGTTGCTCGCTACCCAATTTCACGAGGCACGGTTATTCAGGAAAACGATCTTGAGTTTGTAAATCGTCGATATTCCCAGTTAAACCGTGGATATTATGGCTCAGCAAATCAACTTGTAAATAAAGAAGCCAAACGAAATATTAAAGCAGGACAAATTTTAACTCCCGCATTAGTTAGAGCACAAAAATTGGTGCTACGCGGTCAACACGTTACAATTGTTGCACAGAATCATGGAGTAAGCCTCCGAGTTAAAGGCAAAGCCCTCATGGATGGGCAGCAAGGGCAAACCATTAAAGTATCAAATTTAAACAGTAAAAAGCTAATTTATGCCCGTGTTATCTCTGCGGGTGTGGTCAAGATCAATTTCTAACACATAAAAACGTTAAGTCATTGATATTTATAAACTATTAAAGATAGGCTAAAGTTTTTCATATATGAGACGCTAATAAGTATGAGAGACTATGTATGCAGGAGTTACCTATGAATGATATTACAAATATTAATTCAAACCGTGCGCAACTGAACTCAAACCAGAGTAGCGCAGTAAAAAACAAAAACGAAGCAAAAATGAGTAATGAGGGTGAAAGCTCTTCTGCTTCAATGGCTGATCGTGTCACGTTAACTAACACAGCATCTCGTTTACAAGATCTTGAGCAACAACTCAACAATGCATCGTCTGTAGACAGTGCCCGTGTTGCTGAAGTACAAAGTGCTATATCTAATGGTGACTACAATGTCGATGCCGATCGCATTGCAGATAAAATGCTTGCCTTCGAAGATTTCATGGCGAAATAATAATGACTCAAGCTCTTTCACTTGAACCCATTTTGCTTTTTACTCGCGATAAAATGCGCCTACTATTGCAAGCGCTTAATAGCGAAACTACGGTATTAAAGAATAATAATATCTCGGCGTTAGAAAAAATCACCCTAGAAAAAAATATATTAACCGAACAAATTGAAAAAAATGAGCAGCAACGCGTTCATTTTTTAAACAGTACATCACTTAACCCGAATGAACCATCTCAATGGTTAATCAGCAGTAAATTAAAATCTATTTGGGATGAGATTAAACAACTCTCAGAAGCAGCACAAAAACAAAATCAAATAAATGGTCAAGTCATTAACGGCAACCATCGTCGCATAAAAACACAAATAGAAATACTCACGACATCTTCTCCATCGGTTGAGCTTACCTACTCGTCCTCAGGAGAAAATATTAATCAACATCAATCAAATACCCTTGCTCACGCTTAAAATTTCTTCATGTATAACAATAAGCCTGAAAATAATACTCTAATCACCGGCTTATTAGAGCGTTACAACCTGCTTAAAAAAATTCAGAAATCTAAACAGCTAATTTCCATTTCATTTGAAGCTCTCCCACAACATTGCTTAACCTCATTGCTCGAGGTGCATTACGATACAAAAGTACTCATCTTTGATGAACCTAATCCTCAGCTAAGCCCTAAACTTATCGCATCAAAAGATGAAGCGGAATTTTCCTTAAAGCTAAAAGGACTGCCTGTAAAGTTTAAAACAAAATTTATATTAAACTCAGAAAAAGGCATCAACGATTTATATTCCCCCTTCCCTGAAAGCATTGATTATCCACAAAATCGGATTTACCATCGTTTTCGTACAGAGTTTATTGATGACATAGAAACGAAAATATACCTTTCTGCAAAAAAACAACTCTCTTGTAAGTTGGTTAATATTTCATTGAATGGATTATGCTTACAACTACCATACTCATTTGCTTCTTTATTCCATATCAAGCAAATAATTGATGATATCTACATACAGCTACCTAAACAAAATGGTTTTTCCATTTCAGCAAAAATACAAAATGCCAGAATAGAAAATAACTACTCGCATATCTCTTTGGGATTACAAATACAAGAACAAAAATCAAATATAGAAAAAACCATTCAGCAGTTTATTTTTCGCACAGAAAACCTCTAAAATGATAATATAGACAGATGGCCCCCGTAGCTCAGCAGGATAGAGCGGTCCCCTCCTAAGGGACAGGCCACACGTTCGAATCGTGTCGGGGGCACCATAATCAACGTTATGTGCAAAAAAATTAATAACTTTAAGGCTTAATTATGGTTCATCCAATTATTGAAGATCTGCAGTGGAGGCATTCCACCAAAAAATATGACACGACAAGAAAGGTTTCTCCAGAAAATCTTGATGTGTTATTTGAGGCGATGCGTCTCTCTCCGTCATCCATTAACTCACAGCCTTGGAAATTTGTTGTGATTGAAAGCGACGAATCCAAAGAGCGTATGAATAAAACATTTGCGCATAAACATCAATATAACCAGCCTCATGTGTTTGATAGTTCACATATTATCCTCTTTGCTTACAATCCGCGTTACACGCGTGATGATTATGCTCAAGTCGTTGATAAAGGGATTGCGGACGGGCGAACAAAGCCAGAAGATCGTGAGAGTGCTTTCGGAGCCTTTGCCTTTGCTGAGTTTAATACCGATGAAACAGGGAATACACGCTGCTGGACAAAAGCACAAACCTATCTTGCATTAGGTAATACTTTACATACTTTGGCTCGTCTTAAAATAGACTCAACGCCTTTAGAAGGTATTGATATTGATTTAGTCAACGAAGAATTCAAACAAGAGCTTGAAGGCTATCAGTGTGATGTGGCATTAGCTATTGGATATCATCATCCAGAAAATGACTTTAATGCAAAACTCCCCAAGTCACGACTTAGCTTGGAGAGTATTTTAGTACGAATATAAAAAGTACTTTTACTATTGCTATAGAAGTTTCCAAGTATAAATAGCGGTTATTACTAGCGTATAGCTCGCAAGAATAACAACATTGATGGGGTTTCCAGAAAATTTAGGTGTTTTAATTTTTGACACATTTAAAGCTGCCAGACCTACACCACTCACATAAAGAATAATAGAAAAAGTGCTATGACTAAAAAGAGTTTCAAACAAAAAGATAAATACGAGAATAATGCTGTTGTTATCAAGCGCTAACCCGGTGTAGTGAGTTCCACCAGCAAGTCCAAAGGTTGAAAAATAGCTGAGTCGTAACGCGCTTGCGGCAAGCATGACAAATGCACCAAGCAAATAAATAAGCTCAAAGCCACCATAACTTAAAAGCAGAATAGCCGGTGTCACACCATAGCTAACAATGTCGATTAACACATCTAATTGGCCGCCAAAAGCACGATCATTACCCGTGCGTCCTTTCATTCTGCGTGCAATGAGACCATCTGCCCAATCGAAAGCAACAGCCCAGATCATGCCAATCATTGCGGCGGCATAAAGTTCATTAATACTGAAATAAATAGCAAGGAGAGTACAGGCTAAACCCGATAATGAAGCAATATTAGGAAGATCCTTAGCATAGGAAAGAATCGAATTAGGCTGAAGTTCTTTCGAATCAGTGGTTTTTTTGGTCATATTGAGCCCTTTTGTCGAAAAACAGAGGAGATTCGTATTTATATCTCTACGAAACACAGTTTGGGTGGCATTAGGTGTTATGATGCCGCGCTTAGTCTACTACATCTACATCGTCTACATCGTCTACAACACCATTTGGAATACAAATAATGCTTATTTACACGGTAGGAACTTGGGATCTATTACATGTTGGTCATTTGGCCTTGCTGCAATATTGCAAAACATTGGGGAATACCGTTGCGGTGGGTGTTGCTTCAGATGAAGTTGTTGCCAGTTATAAAAAAAATGTTCCTGTTGTCCCTCTTGCGCAAAGAATGGAAATGTTAAAGGCATTGCGTTGTGTCGATATCGTACTTCCCTACTATGAATTAGAGTATACCTCTGCATGTAAAGAGTTGGATATAGACATTTTTGTTATTGGGGAAGACTGGGGAAAAGCTGTACATAACCTTGAAGTAGAGTCTTTTTTAAGGGCAAATGATAAGTCTATTCATCAAGTTAGCTATAATCCTCTAACCTCATCTACAAAAATAAAAGAAAGAACCATCGCGCAACTTCATGCAGCCGCATAAATTAAACGAGCGAATGGTTTTATATTGATACTCAAGGCAGCTTTAACTTTAGCTAATGTTAAAGTAAAAGCCATGTAATAAGAATTTAAATATTTCAGTAACGGTACACGAATATATAAGTCTTTATTATGATGAGGCTAGCTGTGCAATTTTTGCCAATAACCGTTGGAAATCAACAGGTTTAGTATCGTAGTCATCACAGCCCGCATCCATTGCCTTTTCTCTATCACTCGACATGGCATGAGCTGTTAAGGCGATAATGGGGATGTTTTTTGTTTTAGGATTATCTTTAATTGACTGTGTTGCTTCCCAGCCATCCATAATAGGTAAACTCATATCCATTAATATCAGATCGGGTATATCTTCAATTGCTTTGTTAACACCATCTTGTCCATCAATCGCTAAGCTAACAAAAAAACCTTTTCGCTCTAAACGACGAGATAACATATCTCGATTATCTTCATTATCTTCTACTAATAAAATTTTAGTCATACTTTAATTACATTCTTTCAACAAATGAAAAGACCTTTATTAGCTTGCTTATCGACAGATACACGCCATTACTTTATTAAATATAACAAATAGATGCGTTAATCATTTTTACAGCTTGATATACCAAAAGGCACATAAAATGGACACCAACCAAAAACTGCAGTACCAAGAGGAATAGCACCAATTGCGCCCCACCATGACTGATAATAAGCACCGGCACAAATTGCAGCAATGCCAATAACTCCACGAATAATTCGATCTAACGTACCCATGTTACATTTCATAATCCAACCCTCTTTTAGTGTGTATTTTTAAAGTCGTTTAGAATAGCGAACCTTTGCATTAAATTTATCAGTAGGTAAAACACCAACAGCACGCGAGTAAATACTGTCATTAAGATACTTCACTTCTTCTTCAAGTTCATCTTCTGTTAGGTCTTTATACCATGCTTTTCGTTTGCCGTTGTCTCCAGGCGACCAGCGATAGCCCCTTTTCTTTAGAACATCTTTACGGTCAAAGGGGGCACCTTCAGCCCATAAACGTATATCGGTACGTCGAGCACTTTTCAATAACTGCCCTAATACCTGCTCACCACTTTTAGGAAGTTTTCTACTTAAAATCTCGATTCCTGCTTGGCAGTCAATGGTTGCTCGGTGACCTTCATAAAAGAAACCAAATTTATAGGCAAGAAATTCAAGCTTAACCCCTTCAAAGCCTTCTTTATTCCACTCAATATCTGCAATAGAACATGCCCAAGCAATATCAGTAAAATCATCGAGTAAATTTTCAACAAAAGGACGATCAAAACGCGCATTATGAGCAATTACAATCACGGCTTGAGATAACATTTTTGAAACTTGTTCTAAATCAATAGATTGCCCTTTCACCATCTCATCGGTAATACCGGTTATTTGTGTAATGAACTCTGGAATAGGTAAACCGGGATCTTGAAAAGCATTATAAGCAGGTAAAATTCGATAAATATTTCCTACTTTATCAAATTCAAACGGTACTAATGCAAGCTCGATAATTTCATCATCATCTGCATCCATACCCGTCGTTTCAGTATCAAGATAAATACCTATTTTAAGGTTATCATTTGATCCTTCATTATAAAACTCAACAGGTACAAAGCGTTTAATCACTTTATAATTACCTGTTACAGTAAGTTGTTCGACGAGCTTAGAGTAATCCAATTCTTTCATAAGTATTTTTTTAGTTATTGTTGCGGTTTATCAAACTACTATCAAAACCTTTCAGTAGTTTGGGTTTTGCTTTCTCATAATCTTTTTTACTAATGATGCCGTCATCACTTAAACGACGTAGCATTTTCATTTCACCGGTAAGTTGCTTCTCTTCATCAATATCCATGTGCTCTCGAAATCTTTTAATCCGTTTTTCAACAGTATGAATAAAAGATAAAAAGGATTTTTTTGTTGGTTTTCCTGCATTTAATATAATGATAGGAACATGTGCATTTCTAGAATAAAAAACTTGTTTAACCGTAGAATATTTCCAAAACTTAAACAAATATATAATACTACCCAAAACACCAAGAAGTAACACAAGACCTAAAAATATATTTTTATTCCCCTCAAGAAATAAAGGTAAAAATTTTAGTAATAACAACATAAAAAAAAATATACTAATACTTGCGAATAACCATTTCCATGCAATATATATTACCTTTTTACTTTTATCTTGTAACGAAAGAATATCAACCGAATAGTTTTGCTCTCGTTTTTTATTTTTATTCTGAATTTGTAATTCACGGCCATCAATCAATTTTATTTTGAGATGTGCACCCAGCATATTTTGCTGTTTTAAACTGACGCCAATATCTGCCATAACACTCCCTTTCAGTAACTCCCACCTAAACCACTACTATTTATAGCATGAAATAACATCAAATTCAGCCGAATCAATCGCGAAAATCCACTACTTTAATAAGAAAGAGCTCGATTATCACTTTATTGAATGGTTAGATTGTAAGATAATTCGACTCACATCATTATGAGGAAAAACATGTGAATAAGAGCTTTATTACCAACACGATTGCCCTATTAATCGTTATTACTGGCTTTCTACTTAAAAATGAACTGGTTTTAAATATTGGTTTATTTGCCTTATCCGGTGCAATTACTAACTGGCTTGCGATTCATATGTTGTTTGAGAAGGTTCCCGGTCTATATGGCTCAGGTGTCATTCCTGCTCGATTTGAAGACTTCAAAGCAGCTATTCGCACATTGATGATGGATCAATTCTTTACCGAAGAAAATATCGATCGTTTCCTACGTGTATCTGATGGTATCAAACCTGATCTTCATCTAGCCCCCGTTATCGAAAAAGTCGATTTAAGCCCATCATTCGATACGTTGGTTAAAGTTATTATGGAATCTTCTTTTGGCAGTATGCTTGGCATGTTTGGTGGCGAAAAAGCACTCGTGCCATTGAAAGAGCCTTTTATTGAAAGCATGAAAGAATCTCTTATTGATATGACTCAAACAGAATCTTTTCTTGAATTATTAAGAAGCGAATTAGAGCAGCCGGACGTTATGAAAGACATACGTGAAAAGG
>VAOX01012229.1_pt1 | contig 13547 bp, 14 predicted proteins | sample 3393891 | NCBI WGS metagenome assembly VAOX01 (sample SAMN08290429, study PRJNA428436) | hydrothermal vent metagenome | isolation source: Deep-sea hydrothermal vent chimney | place: Indian Ocean: Southwest Indian Ridge | depth 2822 m m | reverse complement strand
TAATCTACGGATCGTCCACGCCTGAATACACACCGCCATTAACGGCTAGTAATAAAAAGAATGTTTTTTATCTTGGGCTAGACTGTAGTCCCTGTTTTAAAAAAACGTGTTCGCTAGATCATTATAACTGCCTTAGAAAAATTGATGTTGATGTTGTTTTCTCATTAATAGGCTAATGAATTTTTCTGACATCCTACTATCAGTTCAGTAGTGAATGGATAACCTGACTTAGTTTTTTATAATTAGTTTTCAGGCTATAGTTTTTCTGTATATGTTTTCTTGCATGGGTTCCCATTTTTTTACGCAGTGACGAGTTTTCAATTAAAGTTGTAAGTGCTACTGTCCATGAGTCATTTTTTACCAGAATACCGGATTCACCGTTAAGTATTACATCACTATTTACACCAACATCAGATGCAATTGAAGCAATGCCAATGGCACCATACTGAATTAATTTAAAGCCGCATTTCCCTCTGCTCCATGCTGAATCAATGAGTGGCATCAAACCGATATCTATATTTATCAGGTCATTTACCTCTGTTTTATCATTCCAGTAGATGAAATCGTATGGAAAGATAAAACGATTATCCGGTTGATGGTCGCAGATGAATAAAAAACGCACATGCCTATATGTTTTTAATATAGCATTAATTTCAGCAATCATCTTTTCTGTAAAAAATTGGTAATTGCCACTAGTACCTGTCCATCCGATAGTTAAAGTATTATTGCTGTTATTGGGTTTAGGTGTAAATTTATCAGTGTCAATAGAAGTAGGTATTATGAAGATGTTTTGATTGTACTGCCTTGTAAAACTAGCAAGGTACTTGTTTCCACATACACATACTTTAGATAAGTTGATAAGGCTGATGATTTTTTTTTTGTGTTCGATGAAGAGTGCATCATCAAAATCAAATATCAGGTTAGGGTTAATTATTGTTAATAACTTCTCAAAGGAATTATTTTTTGAATGGCCAGAACTCATAGGTCGCTGCATATAAATAATATCATATCTTTTTATACGTAAAAGCAGGTATAAATAACGAATACGTTTGATAAGAGAGCGGAATACCTTGGATATGTGTGTGTTATGGTATTCCGCATAAAAGACATCAGGATAAAAATCATTTTCTAATTTATTAAAATAAGCAAGGACTCTAAATCGAGATGATGCCTCGTTTTTATTTTTAATAATAAAAAGTATCTTTTTCATACTGGTAAATAATTATATTTTTCAGATAATGTTATTTTTAGTGGCGTTGTATTTTTGAATGCTCAATATGTTTATACGTAATAAAGAGAGCAATCAAAATGGATAAAAAATTAGTTGGACTTTTGATTGTTAAATAATCCTCTCCCATCATTGCAAAAAAAAGTATGATAATAGTCATATTCTTAAATACATAAATATTTTTATCTTTAATATCAAGCCTGAATAGAAGAATTAAGAAGTAAATTAAAAGTAAATAACCAAATATTCCGACAGCGGCAAGAATATTTATATGCCCGTTATGGAAATGTCGCTGATATTCCCCTTTAAAATATTCTGGTTTTTCTTTTACAACTTTTCCAATCAGACGTGATATGTCATTTATACCGTTACCTATAAAAGGACTTTTCCTGAAAATTTCAATCCCGGTGAGTATATAGCCAGTTCTATGTCCCCATGAGGATTTATAAACATTTTTTGTTATTGCACGGGAAAAACTATTTATTCCTCTTTCGAATGAATTTGTGTTGAGTATTAACAAGGATGAGGTTGCTGCTATTATTATTAGAAGAGGAATGTATAGTTTCTTTGAGAGGTAGTAGAGTGGTGTGATAGCAAGTATTAATATAAAAATTAGATCCATTAATCTCGAATCAGTTCTTTTGTCTATTACAAGTGAAATACAGGCAACTAGGAATAAGGGTATATATATAAATAATTTATTATATTTTTTTAATTTTATTATAGAGAGTACCTTTATATATAAAAATAAAATAGAAAATAGTATAAAAAAATTTTGTATTAGATAATGGCTTAATATTGAATTTTTATTTTGAAAAAATATATTACTGATACCGAAATGGTTTGTATAATAAAGAATAATTGATAGCGCTGGTGCTAAAGCAATAACAATAAAAATCTTATTTATGTCATTTTTTGACAGGTTGGATAAATATACGGCGGGACAAATTAAAAAATAATATTTAAAACGACCAATATTGGTATGTAGGTCTCCATTAAAGAGGACAGGAGATTTTGACCATAAGACTGATAGATAGGTAAAAAGTATAAAGATAAAAAGTACTTGAAAAGTTCTTTCGCGTAAAATTATTTTAAAAGATTTCTTTCTTGATGGGTTTATCAGTGTTAATAGAAAAAGGATAATTGAAAAGGTTCCTACCCACCATGCGCCTATGTTATATGGAATACCTAGTATAAAGATAGCTAGTGTATAAAAAAACACTGAGTCCGCACGTGTTTTTGAAAGGGGTATCGCCATTTTTTCTGTTCGCTATGTGCTGTATATGTTATTGTTGCGCTGGTCACACATCCGGACACTTTTCGTGCTTGATACTCTCAAAGAAACGCTCAACCACTGCGTTATCCCAACAAGCACCAATATCACCCATCCTTATCGAATGCTGTATGCCTTCAGCAATTTATGGTATCGCTTACTGGTGTATTGAGAGCCACGGCCGCTGTGAAAGACCAGGTATCTCGGTGGTTGTTTCGTTATAAGCCATTATCATGGCTATACAGATCTATCTGGTTACTGACTACAGGCTCACGTGCGGTGTGAATATAAATCCATCACAATGGCCAAACACATCCAGCCTTCACCTGTTTTCAGGTAAGTGATATTATCTGCCCATACCTTAGTTTACTGCAACCGGCGTAATTATGACATACAAGCTACTCAAAGTCTGTCAATTGTGCCATTGTGATGGTTACAAATATGAGACCATTGGTTTGCAGTTATAATGTGATGGTTGATATGGCAAGACTTTTCATATCTTTCAAATTAATGTATTAGTTTTAGCCGTTGTAAAAATGCGGTATTATAGCTAATAAATTGATTCCATTTTTATTTGCAATGATTTGTTGCGAATTCATTGTGCTTGCAAAAGGGATATTCGGTCTAATTTTATAGTTCTTAACATAAGAACAGTAATGTGCCAGTGTTAATCTCTGGCGCTACACCACGAAATAAGTAATCACTTACTCGATTGTGTATCTAAATAAGACGGTAGTGTCTTTCTTGCTTTATCTATAAAAGAGTTTGTATGTACAATTATGCTATTATGGCATCTGTCATTTTATATTATCCAGATGACCGGATTATTTCCAATATAAGCTCATATATAAACGGTTGCCAGTCTCTTATTGTTATCGATAATTCACCTAATGTGAACGTACATATCAATCGTAGAATTGCAGCTCTGTCGTCAAAAATAAAAATTGTCGAAAACAGAGAAAACCAAGGTGTAGCTTACGCACTTAATCAGGCAATTGACGTTGCGTTTCAGGATGGTTGTGATTGGCTTTTAACTATGGATCAAGACAGCCATTTTACATCATTTGAACACTATCTGAAGTGTATACATAAGTACCCTACTAAGAATGATGTGGCAATTTTTGCGCCAAATATCGGTTCTGAAGCAAATGGGAAGTGTTGCCAGCATGAGGAGCGTGATATTGTTATCACGTCTGGTAATCTTATTAATCTCAAACATATCAAAAAAATAGGTTATTTTGAAGCCAAGCTTTTCATTGACGAAATCGATCATGACTTCTGTTTAAGATGTATTGAATATGGATTCAAGATTATTCATTTTAATCATGTACAACTCAATCATAAAATTGGGGATAAAAAAGAGCATACTTCCCTTATTTTTCGTAAAAAAAATTTAAGGTAACCCATTCTTATAAACGTGTGTATTATCAAACTAGAAATCGACTTTTTATGGCTAAAATGCATGGCCAGGCCTTTCCGCAATACTTTTCACTTTCCAAAGTGTTTTACAAAGTTGTTTATAAAAAAATATTTAGAATCATACGGTGGGAAAATGATAAATTCCGAAAGCTGAGAGCTATTTGTCATGGTCTTAGAGATTACATTAATAATCACTATGGCTCTTATCATGGCTAAATATTCCACAAACATTCGAGTAAGATGATAGTAATCTAAAGCTCGTTTATTTCATTCCCGGCTTAGATTTGGGGGTGTAGATACGGTATACGTTATTTGGTATAGATATCATGAAAAAAAGAAAAAAAATAGTTGCAGTAATGTGTTTTTCCGACGGTAATGGTGGCATGGAACATGATGCAATTAAACTGGCGAGTTTGCTTGACAAGAATATGGAAGTTATCCTTTTTTGTAAAGCAGAGACTTTTATTTATCAGATATGTCAGAGTATAGATAATAATTATCGACTTGCGCCAATTCGGTTTAGCAGCCGGACGTTTAGTCTTTCAATGCTGTTTCAGATTCGCTCATTAATGCGCTCTTATGCACCGGCTAATGTCATTTTTTTTGGTGCATCTGAATTAAAAACGTTGTTCTTTGCCTTTTCCGGGTTTGATCTTAATCTGCTGGTCAGACACGGTACAACAAAGAGTCGGGCTAAAACAGACTGGTTTCATCGCCTGATTTATTCACGGGTTAATTATCATATTGCTTTATCAAAGCACCTGCTTAAAAATATAAAATATATCGTTCCATACACTAAAGAATCGGCATATAAAATTATATTTCCATCTTATAATATATCCTCAAATGAAATACGTCCAGATGGAAACTATCATGAGAAAATTCAAATAACACATGTTGGTCGGGTGGCCTCCGGTAAAGGGCAGCTTGATGCGCTAAATGCCTGTAGGTTAATTAATCGTAAGGGAATTGCATTTCAGCTAAATTTTCTTGGTGCCCTGGATGAGAGTAGTTATACACAAGAGTTAAAAAATACAATAAATGATGTTGCATTTTCCAGTCAGATTCAGCTGCGGGGGCATGTGACAAATGTAACTGACTATCTGGCACAAACGGATATTTTCCTCTTTCCCAGTGCGGGGGAAGGTATGCCGAATTCATTTATTGAAGCCATGCACTACAATAATGTCTGTATTGCTTATGACAATACAGTATTTCCCGAGTTTTTAGAGATGGGATTTTATATTCATCTGGTGAAAAATGGTAATGTGGATGCACTTGCAGAAAAATTGCTGGCGGTGGTGATGGATATTGAGAATGAAAAACTAAGATCATCTAAAAATGTGGCATTAGTACAGGACTACTTTCAGACTGAGCGCGAACTGGCACAATGGGATGAGTTGTTAGTCTAAGCGTAAAACCCCGACAGATTCATGGAATATTAAAGATTGAACATAATTTGGTCGCCTTTAGCTGACTCTGTTCTACAAATTCGGGCGTTTTTATTCGTATCAATGCGTCTTCAAAAAATTAGAAATTTTAGCGGCACAACTTTTCATATCCATCAAGACCATATCTTGTTCATCCGTGTATTTTTCCGGGCTGAAAGAAATACGTTTATTTCCCTCATTTATCGTTTGCCAGCGTAATGCGGTGGCTGAACGTCTTGCCGGGTAAAAAGCGGCGGTATTTACATTGAGCGCACCGGCAATATGTAATGGCCCGGTTGAGCCACTGATAAAAAGATCGCAAATGCTGATGAATTTAGAAAAATTGACCAGCCCGTTGGTGGAATGGTAAATACTGTGGTCGATAGTTTTTAACTGATTTGATAGTTCGATGGCAGTGTCCTTTTCATCGGGTCCGGCGGTAATAATAAAATGAACGGCCTGTTTTTTATTGATGTGATGGGCAAGTTCAGCAAACTGATGGGTTGATAAATTTACCGCAGAGCCGCCATTGCCAGAGTGAATAAAAATCAGCTTTGTGTTTTTATCAATTTTATTTTTCGTGATATAAGTTTGCCTGAGTTTGGTTATTTCCTCGTGGTCAAATTGCAGATAAGGTACTTGTGGCATGGTAACCGCCTGCTGACCATCAATAGAAATAAAATAGCGAACCAGATCGGCGTTGTATTCATATTCTGGTTTGAGTGATAAGGAACGTCGTTGTCTGAGTCGTTTGTTTAGAAATAGTTGAGCCGGTTTTGTCGCCGGGCCAATGCGTTGCGGGATATGTGCCAGCCACAGTGCCAGTGTGGTTCGTGGTTGCAAAAATAATGAAATAGAAAGATCAAAATTATAGTGTCTGAATTTTTCAGACAGATATTTCGCGTCTTTTATTGTGCCTTGATGCTGGTCATCAATAATAATATTATCTATCCACGGACAGAGTTCTGCCATTGGTTTCGTGTAGGCGGGTATTAAAACACTAATCAGCGTATTCGGATATTGGTGTTTTAACAGGGATAATGCTGGCCATGCAAGCATAAAATCACCCAGCTTGTCATTCCGTATTAGTAGAATATTTTTATACTGTATCATTCAAGCATTATTCAGCCGGTTATTTATCAGCATAGTTAGTGTTGCTCTAATTCCAATGCTACGCATGAGAACTTATACCACTGTTTGAGTTTCTACAACATCTGAATCCTCACGCAGAGCGTGGGGATCTTTCATGGAGAAAAAAGCAATAATACATGTACTCAGTGCTGAGGCAAGATGTATGGGGCCGGAATTCAGCGTGATTAATAAATCGGCATGTTTTATTATGGCTTTATAGTGTTCAAACGTAGATTGTGATGGCAGTAGTTGAATAGTGTTGTTACTTTGAGCGGCAATCTTTTTTCTGTATCTCATTTCACCGAGTGGTAATATCATAAGCACTTTAATTTTTTGCTTGCTGGTAAGCGCCAGTTGCGAAAGCTTGTTACTCAGCGCACCATGATTTTGTGTTGGCCAGGGATTATGCAGCTGTGCCTGTTTTTTTCGCAGGCCAAGTCTGGAAAAACTACCAAAGGTTGGGTGAAACATGATGACAATATCATCCGCTTCGGTACCAATGGCTTTTAACTTCTCGACAACCTGGCCACTGGCAGCAGGGCCTACTGGAAGGTTATTATAGAGTGATAAAACAGGTTTTTGACAGGACTCGGCAACAAAGTCTAGATATTGGTCTGCATAATGTTTAAATGTCGTGGAACCCTGAAACCAGAAAAGATGTTTGTTATAATCCAAAAATAATGCCGCAACACGTGGACTGCTATCAAAACAGAAAATTTTGTCAAACGGGTATTGAGATAAAAGTCGACGTAACTTTATTTTATCCCGTATAGGTTTAAACAGGCCGTTTCGATCCCATGACCAGATGTCAGTAATATTGGGGTGAAAGTCAGCTAACAGACGCTTGCCAACCGGACTGGTGAGCAATGTGATCCTAGCATCAGGATAATACTGTATTAGTGCAGTGAGCACCGGTGTCAGCATAATGGTATCACCAACACGGCCAATTCTGACAGCAAGAATATTCATTTCAGGTTTATCAAGTATAATAGAGTTTTTCCAGGTAGATAAAATTATATCATGAACATTAATGTAGAAATTTCAATTGGTGAATTCTTTGATAAAATCACTATTCTTGAAATTAAGCAGAAAAAAATAAATAATGCCGAAAAGCTGGTCAATATTAATAAAGAGCTGGATAGTCTGAACCAGCTGCTGACACAACAGTTATTTAGTCGTGAGGATGTAACAGAAGAAATTGCTTCCCTGCGTCAGGTAAATAAGCAGTTGTGGGTCATCGAGGATGATATTCGTGAAAGGGAGGCAAAGAAGCTGTTTGATGAACGTTTTATTAAACTGGCTCGCTCAGTGTATATCGCCAATGATAAACGCAGTAAGATTAAACGAGCAATTAATATTAAATTAGGCTCTGACTTTGTTGAAGAAAAATCGTATGAAGAATATGGTGCTTAGACTTAATGTGTATGTTATATAGTGGTATATGGTGTTTAAAAGATGAACCGGAAACTTGATATTGGTTGTGGAAAAAGTAAAGATCCTGCATTTACTGGAATTGATATCTTTGATTGGCCAGGAGTTGACATTGTATGGAATTTGGAAAAGTTTCCATGGCCAATTGAGGATGGATCTTTTGATTATATTAAGATAAATCATGTTGTTGAGCATATAAATGATCAGGTTGGTTTTTTTCATGAAATACACCGAATAGCTGATGATGGAGCATTGGTGCATCTTGAAACGCCACATTTTTCATCATCAAATTCATGGGCTGATCCAACGCATGTCCGACATTTTTCACTTTTTTTTACAGACTCAATGATGAAGAATGGTTATCTGATAGATGCCACAGGGGAGTTTGAGCTTATTAGCAGGCGTGTAAATTTTGGTGCAGTAATCGGAAGTATGCGGGCCAGGGTCATTTCTGCATTTATGGGATATGAAAAATGGGAACGTTACGCCTTTAATATGCCAGCAAGAAATATTTATATTGATCTCAGGGTGGTTAAATAATTTACTCGCTTAAAAGCTGTATTGTTGCTGAAACTGTTTTTTGAATACTAAATCCTTTTATCGTATTACCGGGAAAATCGGGTTTAATAATAATATGTTTCTTACTTTTTGGGCCCCATACGCTGATATGTTCCCAGTCATTCTGATAAATGCCAACTGTAGGTATGTCCAATGCAGAAGCGATATGTATAAAGCTTGTATCAGGTGAGATTATTACAGACATGAAACTGGCTAAGGCCGCAGCATCAAATATATTTTTTGTCCCTTCCTCCAGTATAATGTTGTCAAGCCTAAAATTTTTAATAAGAGATTTCATATGGTCACGTTTTTCTCTGGCACTGAATAATAAAATCAGTATTTTTTTATCTTCCTGTTTTAGTTTATGGCAAATTTCTACTATATCAGAGCCTGAAAGTGACCGAGCCTGGTTACTTGCTTCAGTATTCAGTCCTACCAGTTTATATTGTTTATATGTATTCAGGAATGATCTGGCAAACTGCATTGCTTCGGAATTAATCTTTAATTCCATTGTATTGTCATAATTATTTACACCTAATAAAGGTAGAAACTCAAGCAGTCGGTCACTGGTGTGATCATGCTTATATTGATTGACCCGGTAATACAGTTCCAGGTCTGAAACTTTTATATCGTATCTATTTGTATTTATTGGGTCAGAAACACCCGCTACCCATTTTGCATTAATAAAAATAAGCTTAATAATACGGCTTAATCTAAGCTCCATCGTATCAATGATAAGGTCATATTTATTTGATCGCATGCGCAACAAATCAAGTACCGTCTTAAATGCATGCTTAGTTCTGTATTTAGTATAAACGTGATTAACCTGCGATACATTTTTAAACATAAAGTTATTATATGTACTAGCATAGACATCTATTTTGGTTGAAGGAAATGCTTTTTTAAGTTCACGAATTAGAGGAAATAGGCAAATAGTGTCACCAATTTTTGCCTGTCGAAAAATCAGAATCTTTTTAAATGTCTGTGGTGCGAATTTTTCACTATACTTTTTTTTGGATAGAATGCGTATCAGAGAAGTTTTGATATTCATAAGGTGATATTTATTTTCAGTGGGAATAGACTTTATTCTGTCATATCTCTATTTAGAACACGGGTACACATGGAATAGACTTCCTCTACTTCAGGTGGTCCATCTACTTCAGGTAAGGCGACTTCATGAATACCATAACGCGGCCAGTAACGATAGGGGTCAGAAAAAAAGATCCCGACCGTTGGTGTGTTGGAAACAATAGCAATATGTCTGATACCGGTGTCATTGGCTACAACAAGGTCAGCACCCATGAGTAATGCTGTCGTTTGTTCTATTGTATCTGCCTGGATAGATTTTATGCTATTAATATTTTTCAACGGTGTAAGAATAGCTGCTGAGTTTGCTTTTTCCCAGTCTAGTATTCCTTCAAGCAGTAGATGGTCATAGTCCGGGTAGCTGGTTGACATTTTTCTAATCAGTTTACTGAAATGTTGTGCTGGCCAGCATTTGACCTGTGTTGAGGCACCGGAAAAATACACGATATATGGGCGCGGTCTTTTTAATGGAGTACCGGGCATATCGTATTGATGTGGATAGACCGTTTTTGCACCGAATATATGTAACATATTCAGCATATCACTCACTTCAAAGTTTAAGTCACTGCGGCATATTGCAACATCATAAACCAGTCGAGCCTGTAATGGCCGATATGGGAAGCCAATTTTTAATCGGGCTTTATTTAACAGACAGGTTTTGATTGATCGATTTGAAGCGGCCAGGTCAAAAATAATATCGTTATAGCCAAGTTCGCGGATTCTTTTTAGCTGCTCACGTAGAGATACGTTACGTTGATTAGGGCCATGAGTAATATGCACCCGATCTACTAGATCTTCCGGTAAGCCACGGGTATAATTACTAACGACGCTCAGGGTAATATTGGCATTCGGAAAAGCTTTTCTGGCTTCAACAATAAAGCTGCGTGTCAATACCATATCGCCCAATGCAGCGTGGCGGATAATAGCGATACTTTTTATATCGGTATTAGCCAGATTTTTAATTTTATCTTCGGCGTGTTTGCGAGTCCACACGCCTTTGTGAAACCAGAATTTCATAATAGTGGCTGTTTATGTGAGGCATGGAGCAGTGATAGGAAATGCTGTTCAAGCTGCAAAAAATGTTGTGTATGATTAAAGTGTTTATCCGCTCTTTGCTTACCCATACTGGCTATCTGGTGTTTAAAATCAGTATCAAGGTAGAGGCGTTTAATCTGCTGGTAAAGGCTGGTTGCATTTCCGTTTTCAAATAAAAGCCCAGTTTTTTCATGCTCAATAATTTCTGGTACACCACCACTGTTACTGCCAATAACGGCAACACCAGCGCGCATGGCTTCAATAAGAACCAGGCCAAAAGTTTCCTGATCTGATGCCAGTACAATGCAGTCACATAATTGCATGAGTTGCTGTGGCTGGTTGGTAAAATCCTGAAACTTTATCTGCGCTAAAATAGCTGATTTAGCCGCCTGTTGTCTGAGCTGGTCACGGTAGCCGGGGTTCATTTCATGGCCGATCATTAATCCACGGATAGTCTGTTTATTATCTTTTGCCTGGCGGATAGCGTCAATTAGCAGGTGCTGGCCTTTGCTTTGTTCCAGCCGGCCAATAAGACCGACAATAAAATCATCAGCTGAAAAAGCAAGTTGCTGTCGTTGTTGTAAAACAGCGCTTTTATCGAGAAATTTAGCGGGTGCTTTTACACCATAATACAAAGTGGTGATTTTATCTGCACAACGCGGAATATATTTTTTGCAAAGTATTTCCAGTTCTTTGGTAATGGTTAACATAAGATCCATCTGCTTATAGAGGAAGTTATGGTACAGGTCGTCTTTTCTGCGTGTTATCATCATTTGCCGGGTATAAACCAGCGCTGGTTTACGTTTTGAAAAAGCCTTGGCAAAGGCGGCCAGGGACAGGTCTTTACCCCAGTGCATATGGATAATATCAATTTTGTTTTTATCAATAATTTTCGCCAGCCTTTTTGCATTTCTCAGGGGTAGCGGGTTGGGGTGCCGTTTAAAGTATTTTATTTTTATTGCAGAATGTTGCTGAAAATAATTATCCAGCTTGCTGTTCGCTGTTAGGACGGCAAGTACCGAATTGTTTTTGTTTTTTAATGCTTCAGTTGCACGAAAAACATAAAGTTCGAGCCCTCCTAGTCCATTTGACAGGCATAATTCGAGTATTTTCATTTCCTGGTGACCGGCTTATGTTTCTGCTGTTGATATTTAATATATGCCTTGCTGTATTTGATAAAAACGTGCATATAGGATAGTGCCGAGACCACAAAACCGGCAAAGCCATCGAGAAAACCCAGTTTGAACAGGTAGAGTTTGAAAAATGTCCAGCTTGCATGGGTAACTGGGCTGAATATAGTGACTTTCCTGTTTTTTCGAATAATTTCACTGGCACCGATTTCAGTAAAGTTGTCAATGGTTTTTAGGTGGTCTGATATACTATCAAAAGAATAGTGCAGTATATCGCCATTAAGACAGATGATCTTCATATTGTTTGTTTTAACACTTTCATGAATATCATTATCTAACCACTTTGTTTTTAATTTGTTGAACAGCCTTATTTTTCTGTCCGGGTACCAGCAGTGATTTAACCAGCGATAGATGTAAAATGTTTTTCGTGGCATTCGGTAAGCATCGGCCTTATCCAGATGATGCTTAATTTTCAGGATGGACTGTTGCAGTGTTGCAGACAGGCGTTCATCACAGTCCAGACTTAATATCCAGTCGTGACTAGCTTTTTCAATCGCCAGATTTTTCTGTTTTCCATAACCATAAAATTTATTTTGAAAAATATTATTTGTGTATCTTCTCGCTATTTCTAGTGTGTTGTCAGAGCTATACGAGTCAATAATAATAATTTCATCGGCAATACCCTGAAGGCTTTTCAGGCAGTCTTCAATTTTTTTCTCTTCATTAAAAGAAATAATGCATGCGCTGATTTTTGGCATGACTTATACAACAATGTGTTTAAAATACTCAATGGTTTTTTCCAGACCTTCATTTAAAGCAACACCCGGTTCCCAGCCAAGTTTTTCTCTGGCCACAGAAATATCCGGCTTGCGTTGCTGTGGATCGTCCTGGGGGAGCTCCTGATAATTAAGTTCCGATTTTGAATCGATCATGGCAATGGTTTTTTCTGCTAGTTCCTTAATGGTGAATTCACCCGGATTGCCCAGATTAATCGGGCCGGTGATTGAGTCATCCGAGTTCATCAGGCGGATAAAACCCTCAATCATATTATCAACATAACAGAATGAGCGGGTTTGCTCACCATCGCCATAAATAGTAATCGGCTGGTTCTGTAATGCCTGTACAATAAAGTTGGATACCACACGGCCATCATTGGGGTGCATATTGGGGCCATAGGTATTAAAAATACGAGCTACCTTGATGCATAGATTGTGTTGGCGATAGTAATCAAAAAACAGGGTTTCAGCACAGCGTTTGCCTTCGTCATAACACGAGCGAGTGCCGATGGGGTTGACCCGACCCCAGTAACTTTCCACCTGCGGGTGCACTTCCGGGTCGCCATATACTTCACTGGTTGATGCCTGTAAAATTTTTGCCCCGGTACGTTTAGCCAGTCCCAGCATATTAATTGCACCATGGACACAGGTTTTGGTGGTCTGTACCGGGTCATGCTGGTAATGGATGGGTGAAGCCGGACAGGCCATATTGTATATTTCATCAATTTCGATATATAGCGGCAAAGTGACATCATGACGCATTACTTCAAAACGGGGGTTACCGATTAAAGGCAGAATATTATCCTTGTTGCCGGTAAAAAAATTATCCAGGCAGATAACTTCATTGCCTTCATTGAGCAGGCGTTTGCATAAATGCGAACCAAGAAAACCGGCGCCACCGGTTACCAGTATTTTTTTGTTAGGCATGGAGTTTTTCTCTGTCAATTATTTTCTGGAAACAACCTTGAAGATTGCAGTAATGGCGTAGAATTTAGTAAAGCGGATTGTATCATAATTGATGGCGATACTTTAACCTCCTCCTGCTTTATC
>VAOX01000654.1_pt1 | contig 13553 bp, 10 predicted proteins | sample 3393891 | NCBI WGS metagenome assembly VAOX01 (sample SAMN08290429, study PRJNA428436) | hydrothermal vent metagenome | isolation source: Deep-sea hydrothermal vent chimney | place: Indian Ocean: Southwest Indian Ridge | depth 2822 m m | reverse complement strand
GCTGATTGCGCTGTCGTAGGCGGCAGTATGGGAAAAGGCCTTGACTGCCAGCCCGAAGCGCTGCTCACGCGTAAATGCGCCACCGCTAGTTTGTAGCGCGTGCGTCAGCCCGGCGTAGTCGGTGGGGTCGGTAATTACCGCTACCCCGCTGTAGTTTTTTGCCGCCGCCCGGATAAGTGTGGGGCCACCGATGTCGATGTTTTCGATTGCTTCCGTCAGCGCGCAATCAGCTTTGGCGATAGCAGCACTGAACGGATAGAGGTTGACTACGACAAGGTCGATGGAGGGAATGCCGGCACCGTCCACCGCCGCCACATGTTCAGGAAGGTCGCGCCGGAACAGAATGCCGCCATGAATTCGCGGGTGCAAGGTTTTGACACGGCCATCGAGCATTTCCGGAAAGCCGGTGTAATCACCTACTTCAATCACGTTGATGTCGGCCTGTGCTAGCAATTTAGCGGTGCCGCCGGTGGAGAGTATTTCAATGCCAAGCTGTTGCAAAGCGCTGGCGAATTCAATGATGCCGGTTTTGTCGGAGACGCTAATCAGGGCGCGCTTAATAGGGATTGTCATGGGAACTGCTCAATGGTCGGGAAATTTATGAAATGGAGTGTTGTTGGGAACACCGGAATGCTTATGTTATTTCAAGCCATATTGCTTCATTTTTTTGCGCAGCGTGTTGCGATTCAGGCCAAGCATCTCTGCTGCGCGTGTCTGGTTGCCGCCGGCATGGTCGAGGACAAATCCCAGTAGGGGGTACTCGACGCAAGAAATCACCATCTCGTAGATGGTCCGTGGGGCTTCGCCGTCCAGATCGCTGAAGTACTCGGTTAACGCGTTGCGAACGCAGGCGGCGATATCGTTTTCATGTTTCATGATGGACAAATTTCCTTGTCAAGCGCCACTAAAGGTGGGTTTAGGCTGCTGCCAAGCGTCCCCACGGAACCATGTCTGCTGGTGGGTGTTCAACGGGTTTTTCAAAGAAACGGTCGATTATGGTACGCTGCTCGGTGGCGGTAGGCAATCGGTTCATTCGATGGCGAAATTGGGCGGCCCCGGGTAGGCCGCGTACGTACCAGGCAATATGCTTGCGTGCAATTTGTACGCCGGCGCGTTCCCCGTAAAAAGTATATAACGCGCTGAGATGTTCTGTTAGGACACGGTAAACTTCAGCGACTGATACCGGTGGCAGAGACTCACCGGTAGCTAGGTAGTGGGCGATTTCTCGGAAAATCCACGGCCGTCCTTGGGTTGCGCGGCCGATCATGAGGCCATCGACAGCGGTGTAGTCTAGCACGGATCGCGCTTTTTGCGGGTTGTCGATGTCGCCGTTGGCGATGACGGGAATTCGCACGCGGCTTTTGATTTCAGCGATGGTGTCGTATTCGGCATTGCCGCGGTAACCGCAAGCGCGGGTGCGTCCGTGAACGGCTAAGGCTTGGATGCCTGCCATCTCGGCGATGCGGGCGATAGCAACGGCATTGCGGTGCGTTGTGTCCCAGCCAGTGCGGATTTTTAGGGTGACGGGTACGTCGACCGCGTTAACCACTGTCTCCAGAATATGGGCGACAAGTCGTTCGTCGCGCAGCAGCGCGGAGCCAGCCATAACATTGCAAATCTTCTTCGCAGGGCATCCCATGTTGATGTCAATAATTTGGGCTCCGTGCGCCACGTTATAACGTGCGGCCTGGGCTAGCATGGCGGGATCGGCACCGACAATTTGCACCGATACTGGGCCAGGCTCTCCATCGTGATTGGCACGCCGCCGGGTTTTTTCGCTGCCATACAGCAGGGAGTTGCTTGCCACCATTTCCGATACTGCCAGCCCTGCGCCGAAGCGCCGACATAGCTGACGGAATGGTAAGTCGGTTACGCCCGCCATGGGGGCAACAATCAGGTTGTTGGCGAGAAGATAGGGGCCGATGCGCATAGCTGTTTTTTGGATAACGAGGGCATTATTGTACCTGCAAAAAGGGAGCGGGCGGAAGTTGTCGGGCGCCTTAATGGGCTTGCTCCCAGTTGAGGCCGACACCGACCTCGGCGACCAGCGGTACGCGCAGTTGGGCGACACCACACATGAGTACGGGGAGGTTGTGGCGTACGGTTGCCAGCTCGGTGTCGGGTACTTCCAGTATCAATTCGTCGTGTACTTGCATGATGAGCCGCGCTGCTAATGATTTTTGCGTTAACCAGTGTTGCACTGCGATCATCGCGAGTTTTATGAGATCCGCTGCGGTGCCTTGCATCGGTGCGTTGATGGCGGCTCGCTCCGCGCCCTGGCGGCGGGCGTTGTTGCCGCCGCGGATCTCTGGTAGGTACAACCGTCGGCCAAAGGCTGTTTCAACGCAACCATGTTGTTTCGCGTGTTCACGGGTGCGCTGCATGTAATCCGCAACTCCGGGATAACGGGCAAAGTAGCGCTCCATATACGCTTGGGCAGCCGCGCGCTCAATGCCGAGTTGATTGGCAAGGCCGAACGCCGACATACCATAGATCAAGCCGAAATTAATGATCTTAGCAGTACGCCGCTGGTCGGTATTCACCGCGTCTAGCGGAACGCCGAATACTTCGGCGGCGGTGGCGCGGTGGACGTCTTCTCCTGCGGTGAACGCCCTAAGCAGGCCAGTATCACCCGATAGGTGCGCCATTATGCGCAACTCGATCTGAGAGTAGTCGGCGGAGACGAGATGGTGAGCCGGTTCGGCGATAAAAGCTTCGCGAATCTTGCGTCCTTCGGCAGTGCGTACAGGGATGTTTTGCAGATTAGGATCCGTACTCGCCAGCCGGCCTGTAACGGCCCCCGCCTGATTGTAGTTGGTGTGTACGCGGCCGGTATGCTGGTTGATCATGCGCGGCAGCTTGTCCGTGTAGGTGGATTTGAGTTTGGCAAGGCTCCGGTAATCCAGCAGCAGTTTTGGCAGTGGATAATTTACGGCCAATTGTTGGAGAACCTCCTCATCGGTGGAGGGCACGCCGCCGGGTGTTTTTTTTATGACGGGAAGTTGCTGGTGGTTGAACAGAATTTCCTGAATTTGCTTTGGCGAATTGAGATTAAAGGGTTGGCCGGCAAGGATATGAGCGTCTTGTTCGAGTACCAGCATCTTTTGCCCCAATTCCCGACTCTGTGCTTCCAGCAGCTGGGTATCAAGTAGTACGCCGTTGCGCTCCATGGTGAATAACACCGCCGCTAACGGCACCTCGATTTGACGGTAAATAAAATCTAGCTTTTCCTCGATCTCAATGGCTGGATAAAGCACTTGGTGCAATTGCAGCGTGATGTCAGCGTCTTCGGCGGCGTATTCTGCCGCGACTTCTAAGGGCACTTGGTCAAAGCTGATTTGTTTCGCGCCTTTACCCGCGACCTCGGCATAGGTGATGGTTTTTATTCCCAGATGGCGCAATGCCATTGCATCCATGTCGTGGGGTTTATGACTTTCCAGGACAAATGATTGCAGCAGCGTATCATGGGCCATCCCCTTCAGGGAGATGCCGTGGTTGGCGAGGACATGCATATCATACTTTAAGTTTTGCCCTAATTTTTGTTGGGCTGGATCTTCCAGCCATGGCTGGAGGCGCGCGAGTACGTCCGTTATCTCTAGCTGGACGGGCGTGCCGGGGCAACGATGTGCGAGCGGCAGATAAGCCGCCTGATGAGCGCTGACTGCGAACGACAGGCCAACCAGTCGAGCGCTCATGGGGTCTAGGCTGGTGGTTTCAGTGTCCAGTGCGCTCAGTGTTGCTTGCTTGAGGTGTTCCAGCCAGTGCGTCAATTGAGCCTGGGTGGTGATGGTTTCATAGTGGCGCGGCGGTGGTGTGTCTTGCGATGGGGCGTCACGTAGTTCATGCAACCAACGGCTGAAGCCGAGGCGATCGAACCACTCAGCTAATGTGGTTTTATCCACCGACACCGGGGTGAGGTCAGTGACGGCAAGTGGCAGTGGAACGTCACGTTTGATGGTGAGCAGCCGCTGCGCTTGCGGTAACCAGTCTCGCGCTTGACGCAGATTTTCGCCTACCACCCCGCCGATCTCATGGTTATGGGCGATAAGATTTTCCAGCGTTTGGTATTGTCGTAGCCATTTGACAGCTGTTTTCGGCCCGACTTTCGTTACCCCAGGAATGTTGTCTGCGCTGTCACCGATGAGTGCTAGGTAATCGACGATGCGTTCTGGTGGTACCCCAAATTTGGCGGTGACGCCGGCCTGGTCTAATTGTTCGTCGGTCATGGTATTGATTAGCTGGACATTGGTGTTCACGAGTTGAGCTATATCTTTGTCGCCGGTGGAGACAATAGTTTGAATATCTTGCTGTGTAGCTTGTTCGGCGAGCGTGCCGATGACGTCGTCGGCCTCGACGCCGTCGATCATTAACAATGGCCAGCCGAGTGCGCGGACGATTTGATGCAGAGGTTCGATTTGGGCGGATAAATCTGCTGGCATGGGCGGGCGGTGGGCTTTATATGCTGGGTACCAGGCATCACGGAAGGTTTTTCCTTTGGCATCAAACACGCACGCGCTATAATCGGCCGGGATATCCTTGGCTAGTCGGCGCAACATATTAATGACACCATAGATGGCACCGGTCGGCGCGTGGTCGTGGCTGCGCAAATCAGGCAGTGCATGAAACGCACGGTAGAGATAGGATGACCCATCAACCAATAACAGTGTTTTCATTGAATCCTTCACTATGAGAGAGAAGCTTCCGGAAATTATTAACCCCGACGTTATGGCGAAAACCTCTTCGGCACGGGAATCCTGGCGTGTTTTCGGTATTATGTCAGAATTCGTTGAGGCGACCGAACGGCTAGGCGCCATTCGTCCCGCCGTTAGCATTTTTGGCAGTGCGCGCACGCCAACTGACCATGCGTATTATAAGCTCACCGAGGATATTGCTCGGCATCTGTCCGACGCCGGTTTCAGCGTTATTTCCGGTGGCGGGCCGGGCATCATGGAGGCAGCGAATAAGGGCGCGTTTTTTGGGAAGTCGCCCAGCGTAGGTCTAAATATTCAATTGCTCCACGAACAACATGCCAATCCCTATCAAGATATCAGCCAAACTTTTCGGCACTTTTTCGCGCGCAAGGTGATGTTTGTCAAGTTTGCTACTGCTTATGTGGTTATGCCAGGTGGCTTTGGCACGTTGGATGAGCTGATGGAAGCGTTGACGCTGGTACAGACAGGCAAGACACGCCGCATTCCCATCATTCTAGTATGCAAGGCATATTGGCAGGGGTTGCTCGACTGGTTTCGGCAGACATTGGTACAGGAATCGATGATTAATCTCGACGATATGCAGTTAATCCAGGTAATCGACGAGCCGCAGGCCGTGGTGGACGCAATCTTTACGTACTATGAGACGCGTGGTTTCGAGCCGTCACCTGCTGAACAGGAGATTCAATTCAGCCTTTGATTCATCTGATCCAGCTAGGTGGCTGTCCGCAAGATACGTGGCCGGGGTGCTGCGAGCGATCAAATGATACGTTCATGCTAGTGCGGTTAGCGCCCGGTGCTTTTAGCGCAGCTTCTCCGGGCGATTGCTGTTAAAATTAGCGGAAACTTGCCTTTTCAGGGAATTCTAATGCGCCGTTTTTTCATACTCATCCTCTGGGCTTTGGTAGCGTCGCCGTTGTCTGTTGCGGCGTCTCAGCCGCCGCTGCCAAAGGGCCTCCAACCGTTGCCTGCGCCGCCATCAAGCGTCAAGGGAAGCGCAAAGATTGCGCCGCAGATCACCATTATCAAACGCGGCGAGCAGAAAATAGCAGAGTACCGCATTCATGGCAGGCTATACTTGATCAAGGTGACGCCTGCTCATGGCAAGCCGTATTACCTGATGGATCGGGAGGGGAACGGGCAATTCACCCGTCTCGATGCGCTTAATTCCCATATTTCTGTCCCTCAATGGGTCTTGTTTTCTTTCTAAGTTTTCATTTTGCTGATGGGGATCCTCGCGGTTTCCGGCGGTTTTCGAGTGTTTTTCATGTCCGTTTTTACCACTGTTTCTCCTGATACTCTAGCTGTCTGGCTGCGGCGTTATGCTCTGGGCAATCTAACTGATTTGCAGGGGATCGCTTCTGGGATTGAGAACACCAATTATTTCGTTACCACGACGCACGGGCAGTTCGTGCTGACGTTGTTTGAACAGCTTCAGGCCGAGGCGCTTCCTTACTTTCTTGACCTCATGGCGCACCTTGCACGTCATGGCATTCCGTGTCCAGCGCCGCTGGCCGACCTGCAAAACACGTACTTGGGTGAGTTGAATGGTAAGCCGGCCAGCATTGTCACCCGCCTCGCGGGCCAGTCGCTGGAGCGGCCCACTGCGACTGAATGTGCCCAGGTCGGAGATATGTTGGCTAGCTTGCATGTCGCCGGCCGGTCTTATCCAGCGCGCATGGAAAATCCTCGCGGGCCATCCTGGTGGGGGACCGCCGGCGCTCGGGTGGCGGCACATCTTACGGCGGCGGCGAGAACATTATTGCGTGCCGAGCTGCAATTTCAATCGTGTCAGGATAATCGAGCGTTGCCACGGGGAGTTATTCACGCCGATTTGTTTCGCGACAACGTGTTGTTTGACGGCGGCCATCTCAGCGGCGTCATCGATTTTTATTATGCGTGTGATGACGCGTGGTTGTACGATCTGGCGATTACCGTCAACGATTGGTGCGTTATGAAAGATGGTGGCTTAGACGTGGTGCGCTTGACCGCTCTGCTCCAAGCGTATCATCGGGTACGGCCCCTGACCACGAAGGAACGCGATTTTTGGCCGGTGATGTTGCGCGCTGCCGCGCTGCGCTTTTGGCTGTCGCGATTGTCCGATTTTCATTTTCCTCGCCCCGGAGAGCTTACCCATGCCAAGGACCCCGATCATTTCGAGCGAATCTTGCGTGCGAGCATCGATGATGAGGATACATTACGCCAGTTATGGGTTTGAGCCGCTGCGGCCAGAATAATCGGCAGATTTCATAATCTAATTTTCTAATGAAATACGGAGGTGAAATGGAACCCAGAGTTGTTGCGGCGGGACACGGGTGGCAATGGATAGTGGATGGCTTCGGTCTGTTCCGCAAGAACCCGCTGATCTGGATCGTGCTGTTTCTGATTTATTTTTTCATTATTATCCTGCTTTCCGTGGTTCCTTTTATTGGGCCGCTTATTAATTCGTTGCTCGGGCCGGTGTTCTCTGCGGGGTTCATGCTGGCGTGTCGTGATTTGGCGCGTGGCGAGGATCTAGAGATTGCTCATTTATTCGCCGGGTTTCGTCATAATACGGCCCAATTGATCACGGTTGGTGGTCTCTATCTTGTTGGCACGATAGTTATTGTGGGTGCGGCCATGTTGCTCGGTGGCGGTAGCGCGGGATGGTCCATGATGTTTCAATCGATGCCGATGGGGAGTGTGTCACATACCGAAGCAACCATGGTTGCTTCGCAGGGGACACTGCTAGTGCTTTTCGTAATGTTGTTGTTCATCGTGCCATTGTTAATGGCCTACTGGTTTGCGCCTGTACTAGTAGTGATGAACGATATGAAAGCGCTGGAGGCAATGAAGTTGAGTTTCCGGGCTTGCTTGAGGAATATCGCGCCATTCTTGGTGTATGGGGTTATCTCCCTGGTGTTGATCATGGCCGCCGTTATTCCTTTCGGTTTGGGTATGCTAGTGGCGGTGCCGGTGCTGACTGCTTCGATTTACACGGCTTATCGAGATATTTTTCCTCAGCAAGTGGTAGAGACTAAACCTATCGTTGTGATGCAGAAATTTTAAGTGGGCGTGAGCTTAGCGTATGTGAGCGCCAACCATTTGGAGTCACCGTTGCCGAATTTCACTTGAACCCGGGTGTCGTCACCGCCACCTTCGCAATCGATGATCATTCCGTCACCAAATTTGGGGTGATGCACGTTTTGTCCGATGCGAAATGTTTGCCCGGCCATTTCGGCGTAGCGGGGTGCAGATTTTGCTTTTTGCCGTGGAAGGTCGGCTGTGTAGCTAAGCGTCTCGACGAGATTTGCGGGAATTTCTTCTAGGAAACGGGAAGGAACATTGTAGCGCATTTGGCCATGGAGCATCCGGCTCTGAGAAAAGCTGAGGGTTAAGTGTCGCCGGGCGCGGGTGATGGCTACGTATAATAATCGCCGCTCTTCTGCTAAACCATCAGCCTCCATGCGGCTGTTCTCGTGAGGAAAAAGACCATCTTCTAGGCCGCTGATAAAGACTGCGTTGAATTCCAATCCCTTGGCGGCATGGACGGTCATTAACTGCAACGCGTCTTGACCGCTGCCCGCTTGGTGTTCACCAGCTTCGAGCGCCGCATGGGCGAGAAAAGCGGCGAGCGAGGCGTTGTCTGTTTGGTCGCTGTCGGTGGATGATGGCGCCTCAATTTTTGCTTCATCCGGCCAGTGATTATCGGCTTCAGCGATAAACGCCGTCGCGGCATTCACTAACTCGTTGAGGTTCTGTAACCGGTCAGCGTCTTGCTTGTCTTTTTGGTAATGCGTGAGTAGCTCGCTATGCATCAACATATTGTCGACTTGTTTCGGTAGCGGCAAGTCGCGACAACTATCGCGTAATGATTCAATTCCTTGAATGAAGCGATTGACCGCTTGCCCAGCTCTGCCGCTCAAGGGACAGCGTTGGGCAGCCGACCACAGGCTTATGACTTGCTGGCGTGCCACCGCCGCCAATTGTTCCAGAGTGCGTGCACCAATACCACGTGGTGGCACGTTGACAATACGCTGAAATGCGCCGTCATCGTTCGAATTGGCCATAAGCCGTAGATAGGCTAGCGCGTCTTTGATTTCTTTGCGCTCGAAGAACCGTTGTCCGCCGTAGACCCGGTAGGAGAGCCCCGCGCTAAATAACGCGTGCTCTAATACTCGAGATTGGGCATTGGCGCGGTAGAGTAAGGCGATGTCGTCTAATCGGACGCCGTCACGCGTTAACGTACGGACTTCATTGACAATAAATGTCGCTTCATCGCGGTCTGTTGCCGCTTCAAAAACACGCAATCGTTCGCCGTTACCGTCCGCCGTCCACAGGTTTTTCCCGAGGCGGTCGGTATTATGGCTGATCAGGGTGTTGGCCGCTTCCAGTATGTTGCCATGAGAGCGGTAGTTTTGTTCTAGCTTGATGACGTGACCGACGTCAAATTCTTGCGCGAAATCTTGCATGTTACGTGCCTGGGCACCCCGAAAAGCGTAGATTGACTGATCGTCATCCCCCACCGCGAAAATTGTGCCACCAGGATTCGCAAGTAGCTTCAGCCATAGATATTGTAAGCGGTTGGTATCTTGAAATTCATCCACGAGGATATGCTGGAAACGCTGATGATAGTGATGGCGCAACGATTCATTTCGCTGTAGCAGTTCGTAGCTACGTAATAGTAATTCAGCGAAATCAACGACGCCTTCGCGGTGGCATTGCGTATCATAAGCGGCGTAAATCACCTGCATTTGCTGGGTGAAGCGATCAGGTGCTTCGACCTGGGCGGCACGTTGCCCCTCTTCCTTATGATGGTTGATAAAATGCTGCACTTGCTTAGGCGGGTATTTATCGTCATCGATTTGGAGCGTCTTCATTAACCGTTTGACGACGGCGAGTTGGTCTTGACTATCCAGAATCTGGAACAGCGCGGGTAAACTTGCTTCTCGGTGGTGTGTTCGTAGTAGACGATTGCATAAGCCATGAAAGGTGCCTACCCACATGCCCCGTGTGTTAATGGGTAGCAACGCGCTCAGGCGAGCCAGCATTTCTCGTGCGGCTTTGTTGGTGAAGGTAACCGCTAGAATGCCAGCGGGGCTGACCTGATCTGTTTGGATCAGGTAGGCAATGCGCATTGTCAGCACACGGGTTTTACCGCTGCCGGCACCGGCCACGATGAGGGCAGATTGTCGTGCCAAGGTAACAGCTTCGTGTTGCTGCGAGTTGAGGCCAGCTAAAAAAGATGGTAATGGCATAAGAGAGTGGCGTCAGGTCGTCTGGTGATTGTCAGGGGATGGATTATAGGTAAAGTGGCGTGCGGACGCACGTCTTCCGGCCACGCTGCGTCAACCGAGGATCACTTGGTTTCTGCCAGCTTCTTTGGCACGGTAGAGTGCTTTGTCTGCTTTGCGGATCAGTTCTTCCAGAGAGAGGGCTTGGCTGTCGGGATAGGTGGCGACACCGATACTAAGAGTCAGTTGTTTATTTTCCATGCCGGGCACGACCGCTGCCGCGACCGCCTGGCGAATCTTTTGTGCGACTACGTTGGCTTGCTCCCGGTTCGTATGCGGTAAGATAACGACAAATTCTTCGCCGCCATAGCGGGCACACAGATCGGAATCCCGAACCGATTGACGAATGATGTGCGCGACCATAATCAAGGCATCGTCGCCAACCAGGTGACCAAACGTGTCATTGACTTGTTTGAAATAGTCGATGTCCATGATGAGCAGTGATAACGGGTGTTCGTAGCGGAAGGCGCGGGAAAATTCGATTTCCATTCGTTTGGCAATATGGCGACGGTTATATAGGTTGGTCAGGCTGTCGGTAATGGATAGCCGTTCGATATTTTCATGGATGAGAGCATTGTCGAGGACGATGGATATTTGGTCGGTCATGTATTCGATGAATGGTAGCTCCCCCGTGCGGAAATGGGAGATTGTCGCCAGCAAGAGAACACCCTGTAGTTTGTCTTTTAGCATTAAGGGAAATGCTGCGACTTCAGCCGGGGCCGCGGTGGCTACGCCGAAATGGATGATGATATTGCAAGTCGGCGGAATCTCCTTGATATGCATCCGCGCTTTTTGCTGCGCGACTTGTCCTGGGACGCCCTGGCCTTGCTTGAGTGTATCTAGAACAGCTAAATCGAGGCCATAGGCGACGTAAGGCTCCAGCAAGCCAGTGTCCTCACTGAATAGGTAAATGATGCCCGCTGCCGAGCCGGTCAGCTCGCTGACCTTGTCAAGCGCTCGCTGCAACAGGTCTTTGGGATTTAGCGTGGTGATCAATAGCTTCGACAAGGCGTTGTACTTGTTGATGCGTTCTTCGTGTTTTTGGATGGCATCAGCCATACGATTAAAGCCTTGGCCGAGTTCTTCAAATTCATCTTTGGTCAGTAGTTCGGTGCGTACGCCGAGCTCGCCGCGGGCAAAGTCATCCATCGCCCATGTCAATGCACGCATCGGCGTGATCGTGTCGCGGTAGGCAAGATAGGCGATCAACAACGCCAGTGCCACTCCCAATCCCATGAATAGGTAAATATTCGTCGTATTTTGTGCAATCAGCGTGTCGATTCTATTTGTTTGAATGCCGATGGCGAGGGCGCCGATAGGATGGTGGTCGATATTGTCAATAGGGTCGGCAATGACGAAGCTCGGCTCGTTGTTGAGTCTGAGTTTTCCGTGGAAAGTGGTGTTGCGTCGAAGTGCGTCGCGAATTTCTTCCGGTGCAGACATACCGGCTAGCCACAGATTGTTCGTCCGTTTCGTGGTGGCGATAGCGCGAGTGCTAGGGCCGGTACTGAGAAATACAGCCGCATCGACATTCAGATATTTGTGAAGGATGCTGGGCAGCCAATGATTATGGTTCAGGAGGATAACGCCAACCAGCGTACCGATGACTGTTTTTTTCTTAATGACCGGCACGACAACGACTTGTGCGAGCAGCATCTGACCTAAGTTGTTTGGGTGGCTGGTTGACTGGCGTTCTAGGAACAAGGCATTGGTGACCACGCTACCAGATGCACTAATCTCGCCAGAGCGATAAGCGCGTGTCAGAAGTTCACCGATAGCGGGTTCGATATCAGCGGCACGGATGTCGTCGCTATATTGTGCGAGAAGAGTTCGGTTCTTATCCAGAGCCAGCCATACGCTGGTATAGGGTAATAGCGACGCTTGATGCTGAAACATGCTATCTAGGACACTGCGAGTTTTGGCGCGCATTCCCGCTTGTACTACCGGATCGGCCGCTGTTTGTGTTAAAACCGCGCGCAGTTGTGTGGGGCGCTCATTGTACACATGCCATGCGCCGCGCAATTTGCCCTCAAGGGTGTGAGACATCCCTGCTTCTAGCGTACTGCGCAACAGGGCCGTAGTGATGACACTGAGGCTGAACATTGGCAGAACAACAATCAGCAAGAAGGCAATTAATGTCTTCCAGCCGATGGACAGATAAAACCGCTGTGGCCCCCATATAACCTGGTAGAGGTTGCCGCGCTCAGCTTGGGTTTTCCTTGGCCAGTTCATGTTCATGGATGTCCTGGGGTCACGTTGGTTGCGCGCGCTAATAACGCGACTAGCTCGGCGGACGGCAACGAGGGCGCGGTGGCCCTGTCGCCGCTTTGTCGAGGCAGATTATTTCTTGGTGTGTTTCTTGTTCTCCATCATGCGATGAATCAACGGTGTCAGGATGACTTCCATAGCGAATCCCATCTTTCCACCAGGGACGACAATAGTGTTTGGTCGTGACATGAACGAATCGTGAATCATCCGCAGTAAATAAGGGAAATCCGTCTCTTCCGGATAACGGAAGCGAATGACCGCAAAGCTCTCATCAGGAGTCGGGATATCCCTGGTGATGAACGGGTTTGACGTGTCCACCGTTGGTACTCGCTGGAAGTTGATATGAGAGCGGGAAAATTGTGGCGTAATGTAGTGCACGTAGTCGTGCATCCGGCGCAAGATGGTGTGTGTGACGGCTTCTGCCGAGTACCCACGCTCCGCGGTGTCACGGTGAATTTTCTGGATCCACTCCAGGTTAACAATAGGGGTAACGCCAATGAGCAGGTCCACATATTTGGCTGCGTCGCTATCGCCATCGACGATACCACCGTGTAATCCCTCATAAAAGAGGAGGTCGGTGCCTTTTTCAATAGCCGTCCACGGGGTGAATGTCCCGGGTTCTTGCTTAAAAGGGGCAGCTTCTTCCTCGTTATGTAGGTAGTATCGCGTTTTGGCACTGCCTTTTTCCCCATACTCCTTGAATACCGCTGCTAGCTCAGCGAATAAATTGGCTTCCGGGCCAAAATGGCTAAACGTATGATTGCCATCTCTTTCTGATTTTGATACTGCTTGCTTCATCGTTTCTCGGTCGTAGCGATGAAAACTGTCGCCCTCAACGATGATAGGCTTGATTTTCTCGCGGTGAAAAATGTGCTCAAAGGCACGTTTAACCGTAGTGGTACCTGCGCCAGAAGATCCGGTCACGGCAATAATAGGATGCTTGGCAGACATTGCTGTCTTTCCTTTCTCAGATGAATCAATCGGCAAAGTATAAAGGGGAATCCGCTGCCTTGTCACTGCTTTGTCACTGACCTTCTGAGCCTTCTGCCACGTCTTATCTGATACCAGTCCTGTTTTTCTCGTAGCGGATAGCTATTACGGGTTTGCAGCGCTATGGTTTTGCCGACTGAAGTACAATGAAATCGCAAGATATTCAGCATTAATTAAATTATGAAAATGGGAAAACAACGGAGAATGAGATGATCTATCTGTGGATTATGAAGCGTAGCCGTTATGCCGTTTACCTTTGTCGTTGGAGCGCCACGATGGTGGTGATGAGCTTATTCGCTATTAGCGCTTATGC
>VAOX01001497.1_pt1 | contig 13587 bp, 10 predicted proteins | sample 3393891 | NCBI WGS metagenome assembly VAOX01 (sample SAMN08290429, study PRJNA428436) | hydrothermal vent metagenome | isolation source: Deep-sea hydrothermal vent chimney | place: Indian Ocean: Southwest Indian Ridge | depth 2822 m m | reverse complement strand
TTATTAGCATTACATTGGAAATCCTTGCATGACTCGTCTGCGGATACCGAAAAAGAGATCAATGACAAAGAAGTGGCATTAGAAGCGGCCATTGCCAAACAGCGAGAAATTGAAGCGGGTATTGAAAAACACCGAGAACAACATATTGAAGCAACCGATAAATTTAACGAAGTTCAAAGTCGTTTTTATGGGGTTGGTGGTGATATTGGGCGTTTAGAACAGTCCATTCAACATGCTAAAGAGCGGCGCCAACAATTAGAGCAAGATATCACTCAATTAGAAGATAGCTGGAAAGAGGCTCAGACTCATTTATCCACGGATAATGAAAAGATTGAAACATTACAAGCACAAAAAATAGAATTAGAACCGAGTTTAGACGTAGCACAAGAAAAAGAACATACCTCAACAGCGGCTTTAGCTACGTCAGAGCAAGCCATGAAAGAATGGCAAGTTAATTGGGAACAATTAAACCAAAAAGCAGCTGATCCGGCTAAAAATGTTGAAGTAGAACGCACTCGAATAGAACAACTCGAACAGCATACGGTGCAACAAGCTAAACGATTGCAGGCTATTGAGTCAGAATTAAATGAGCAATCGCCCGATGCATTAACAGAACAAATCAATCTATCGCAAAATACTGTCGAGACAACTGAAGCTAAAATTTCGGAGCAAAAGGAACGTTTAGAACAAAAGCTGGAAAATATTGCGTCAATTCGTGACTCTATATTATTAGTTAATGAAGAGTTGAATTCAAAACGCAGCGAATTGCAAAATAGTCAAGGCCGTCGTTCATCCTTAGAGGCATTGCAGCAGGCAGCACTGGGCAAACAATCGGGTGCAGTAACAAACTGGCTTGAATCAAATCAATTAAATGATGTATCACGTTTAGCGGAACAAATGGATGTGAGCCAAGGTTGGGAACGTGCATTAGAATGTGTTTTAGGGCAAAATTTACAAGCGGTTTGTGTCGATGAGATTAATTCAGTAACAGATGCTTTAACCGAATTGACTAAAGGCAGCATTACCTTAATTGATAAAACCAGCTTAGATAACAGCAGTACCGTTACTAATACAGAATTGCCTGAACTCTTATCATCTAAAGTGAGCTCAGACTGGTTAGTTCATGAGTTAATAAGTAATGTGTATTGTGCTGAAACCTTGGAACTTGCATTAGAGAAACGTTCGTTATTAAAATCAAATGAATCCATTATTACCAAAGATGGTATTTGGATCGGTGTTAACTGGTTAAAAGTAGTTCGTGATGATGATGCTCAAGCCGGGGTACTGCAACGTGAGCAAGAAATTAAGCAACTTAATGAATCATTAAATTTAATAACTTCTTTAATTAGTGAGTTTGAAGAATCACATGCCGCAAAATCCGAAAGCTTATCGAATATAGAGTCAGAACGAGAAAACGAACAATCGCAATTAAACCAGTTAAATAAAGAATTAGCTGAGTCGCAAGCCGAACTTAAATCCTTGTCGAGCCGAAGTGAGCAAGTAAAAATGCGACATGGAAAATTAATGGCTGATGCGCAAGAAGTAAGAGAATTTATTCAAAAAGACAATTCAGTCATTGCCGAATCTCGCTTAAAATTACAACAAGCTTTGGATGAGATTACAGTAGTTGAAGAACAACGAACTGCAGAATTAGCTAAACGCGATGAAATTAATTCTGAATTAGAGGCGATTCGACAAACGGCACGCTCCGATCGAGAAACAGCATCTGAATTGAAAATTCGTTTTGAAACAGTCAGAACAGAATTAAATTCAACTCAAAGTGCTTTAGAACGAATGACATCGCAGCTAGAGCAATTATCGCAACGGCGTGATGAGCTAACAGCATCATTGTCTCAATGTATTGAGCCTATTGATCAAATGGCCGCAGAACTTGAACAGTTACTTGAAAAGCGTATTATTATTGATAATGAATTAATTGAAGTTCGTGCCAAAGTAGAAGCGCTGGATCACGAGATGCGCGAGTTAGATAAACAACGCCATGAGAGTGAAGAACGTGTTCAAGTGATTCGCTCAGAATTAGAAACTGTCAGAATTCATTGGCAGGAAGCGAAAGTTCGCTTAGAAACGTTTGATGAACAAATTATTGAGTCTGGTTTTGAATTAAAGTCACTGTTGGAAGAAATGCCTGAAAACGCGACACTCGATACTTGGGATGAAAGTGTTCAATCGTATGAACGTAAAATCAGTCGTTTAGGTCCGATAAATTTAGCCGCAATTGAAGAATTTCAAACACAATCAGAGCGTAAAGAGTATCTTGATAAACAAGATGGAGACTTGGTTGAAGCCCTAGACACACTGGAAGGCGCAATTCGAAAAATTGATAAAGAAACTCGAACTCGATTTAAAGAAACCTATGACAAAGTGAATACCGGATTAAATGAATTTTTCCCACGATTATTTGGTGGTGGTCATGCCTACCTTGAACTAGTTGGAGAAGATTTATTAACCGCCGGTGTTACTGTGATGGCACGACCGCCTGGAAAGAAAAACAGTACCATTCATTTACTATCAGGTGGTGAGAAAGCGTTAACAGCCGTGGCATTGGTTTATTCTATATTCCAATTAAATCCAGCGCCATTTTGTATGCTGGACGAAGTTGATGCGCCACTTGATGATGCCAACGTTGGGCGATATTGTGAGTTGATACGAGCAATGTCAGATAAAACACAGTTTATTTTTATTACGCATAATAAAATAACAATGGAAATTGCTGAGCATTTAACGGGGGTCACTATGAATGAACCCGGTGTTTCTCATCTTGTTGCTGTTGATATGCAAGATGCAGTAAAACTTGCGGCAGTTTAACGATTAAATAATAATGAATGCGTTTTTGCAGGCTTATTTTTCTGGAAAAATTTAATGGATGCTTTCCGTATTAGTTTAATAGTTGTTGGTGTTACGGTCTTATTGGGGATCTATGTCTTCGACTCTAACAAAAAAATACGCTTGTTTTTCAAGAATATTAAGTTTAAACAATTATTTAGAAAAAGTAACCGTGAAGAAGATGACGATGACTATATTCATGAGCCTGAAATTGACGATGACTCTGAAATTTTAGAACAAATTGAACAAATGGAGGGTGTTGTAGCTCAACCATATTCAAAAAGTCATTTAGACGCTAAAGAGCAAGAGATCGTCGAGTTGACCGATGAAATATCAGTTTCGCTAGGTGAAGAAATGGTGGTTGTTTTCTTTATAATATCTCGAGGCGATAAGTATTTTAGTGGTTCTGCGATAAACAATATTTGCTCTTCAAATGGCTTCGAATTTAATGATAAAAATATATACGAGAAATTTTCGACAAGCAACTTAAAAGACAAAAGACCAATAGCCAGTATTGTCAATTCTTTTGAGCCCGGAACCTTTGATTCTGACTTCGATAATTTTGATACAAAAGCGATCACATTACTATTATATCTTCCCGGTCCAGATACCGAACTCGATGCTTTTAATGATATAGTGTCGTGCGCTAGAAATATAGCTGATAACCTTAATGGCGAATTGTGCGATGAGACACGTAGTGTCTTAACTCAGCAAACGGTGAGCCATTTAGAAGAAAAAATTGAAGCCTTCCAATTTAAAAATAAACAACTAAAAACCTCACAACAACATTAATTCATGTCCGTTACTACTAAAGTACAAAAACATTGCGCTGAACTGCGCGAAAGCATCTTACTGCATAATTTAAATTATTATGTCAATGATGAACCCGATATACCGGATGTTGAATATGATCGCATAATGCGTGAATTACACGATCTGGAATTAAAGTATCCTGAGTTAATATCGAATGATTCACCGACACAACGTGTTGGTGCTGCACCGTCAGCGCAATTTGAAACCGTGGCACACAAACTTCCTATGCTGTCTTTGAGTAATGCATTTTCGGATGATGAGATTATAGAATTTGATGAACGCGCTAGAGCAAAGTTAGAGCTTGATGTTATTGTCTATTCTGCGGAACCCAAGCTCGATGGTTTGGCTATTAGCTTATTATATGACAATGGTATCTTAACCCAGGCGCTGACTCGCGGCGATGGTGTTAGTGGTGAGAACGTAACTCAAAATGTTAGAACAATTTCGTGCATTCCTTTAAAACTAATAGGTAAAGGTTTTCCTAATATTTTAGAGGTGCGTGGGGAAGTTATTCTTTCTAAGCAAGGATTTGAGTCGTTAAATAAACAACAGCTTAAAGAAGACAAAAAATTATTTGCTAACCCAAGAAATGCTGCCGCTGGTAGCCTGCGTCAATTAGATTCTAAAATTACCGCTCAACGACCATTGGAATTTTATTGTTACGGCATTGGTTTTACTGAAGGATCATTTGTTCATAACGACCATAGTCAGCAAATGGCGATGTTAAAACAATGGGGCATTCGAGTTAACGCTGAAGTCAAAAAAGTAAAGTCAGCTAAAGGTTGTATTGATTATTACAATCAAATTGAATTAAAACGTAATAGTCTGGCGTATGATATCGATGGTATTGTATTTAAAGTCGATAATTTAGAACAACAATCGCTACTAGGATTTATAGCGAAAGCGCCAAGATGGGCTATCGCCAGAAAGTTTCCTGCTCAAGAAGAACTAACCGTATTAAATGCGATTGAAGTTCAAGTTGGTCGAACCGGTGCGATCACCCCGGTTGCAAGACTCGAGCCGGTCTTTGTGGGCGGTGTGACGGTGAGTAATGCTACTTTGCATAATCAAGATGAAATTGATCGTTTGGATGTTAGGGTTGGAGATACCGTTATTGTTCGACGAGCGGGTGATGTGATACCGGATATTGTGTCAGTCGTATTAAGTAAACGAAAAAAATCATCCCGGAAATTTAAATTACCTAGCTCATGTCCTGTTTGTGGATCTAAAGTTGTTCGGCTAGAAGGACAAACTATTGCGCGTTGTTCTGGTGGCTTGTTTTGTGACGCTCAAAAGAAAGAAGGCTTGAAACATTACGTATCTCGAAAAGCGATGGATATAGAGGGGCTTGGTGATAAGCTCATTGAACAATTAGTGGACGAAGGTTTAATTCACGATATTTCTGATATTTATGCATTGACCGTGTCGGCGGTAATTAATTTAGAGCGTATGGCTGACAAATCGGCTGAAAACCTAATCGCATCAATTAATAGTAGTAAGAATACCAGTTTAGCAAAGTTTGTATTTTCTCTTGGCATACGTGAAGTAGGTGAAACCACTGCGATGACACTTGCGAACCACTATGGTAATTTAGACGCTATAATGAGTTCAACTGAAGATGAATTAATAGCTATCGCCGATATTGGCCCGGTGGTTGTTAAGAGTATTCAGTTGTTTTTTGGTGACGTGCATAATAGAGAAATCATTAAAAAAGTAACAAAAGCCGGTGTGCTATGGCCCGATATTGAACCAATCAATAAGGAGCAACAAACGCTAGCAGGTAAAACGTTTGTTATTACAGGCACCTTAACGAATTTTAGTCGACAAGATGCAAAAGCCGAACTACTGGCGCGAGGCGCAAAAGTGACTGGTAGTGTCTCTAAAAAAACAGATTATTTATTATTTGGTGATAGCCCGGGTTCGAAGTATGATAAAGCGGTATCTCTCGGGGTATCTGTTTTAGATGAAGACATGTTTAAAAAATTGTTAAACTAAGTTACTTTTAAAGTTTAATTTAATAATGTAATCAAGTCAGTAGTTGATTGGAAAGGTTGTTATTAGCGTCTATATTTAAGTATTAGGAGTTGTAATATTATGCATCAAAATTACAATATAGTGCTAAACAAGCAATGTTACTACAGTAATCTCTTACCATGAAATTCAAAAAACTAATCGCGTCAACTATTCGTCATTTGTTCTTGCTCAGTACCTATGTGTATCCGTGGTTTTCGAAATCGAATCGAAAAGTACGCATCATTATGTATCATGGTGTTGGGGATGATCGCTTTACAGCTGAAGCTTTCGAAAATCAAATGAAATACATAAAACGTCATTTTGTAACTCATTGGGCTAGTGAGTTACCCAATTTGTTAGACTCAGTTGAGACAAGCAATACTAAATACGGCAAGCCTGATATTATCTTAACATTTGATGACGGTCTTAAAAATAATGTGAGCTGTGCCGCACCGATCATTGAAAAATTAGGACTTAAGGCAACCTTTTATATTGTGAGTGATCTATTGGACGGACATTCTATGCTTTGGAATCATGAAATACGCTGTCGCCTAGAGTTAATGGGACAAGCTCATGCGATGGAATTTATGAATATTAAGTCTTTTGATGCAGAAAATTCGGTGAACAATTATCTGGAACAGTTAAAAACATATTCGGGTGCTAAGCGACAAGACATTTTATACAGTTTACGTGAAAAAAATATTGCTCCTGATTATACACAAAAAATGTTAACGCGCTATCAAATCATGTCGCAACACGATGTCATTAATTTGCCAGACTGCATTGAAATTGGCTCGCATACTCGAACCCATCCTATACTAGACACTATTGAAGATAAAAGTTTTTTAGAAGATGAAATCGCGGGTAGTAAAAAAATATTAGAAAATTTATTGAATCGACCGGTAACTACCTTTTGTTATCCTAACGGTAACTTTACTGCTGATGTGGAGTCCATTGTTGCTAAACACTATACGGTTGGTGTAACAGTTAATGAGGGTTTTGTTGAGAATAAAAAAGCATTATTTCGACTTAAACGAATCCCTGCTGCTGATGATCTTAAAATAATGTCGTATCGTTTATTACGGCCCGAATCTTAAAAATATTTGATAACTCAGAAATGCTATTAGGTAGAGTTGTTTTCAATTTGAGCAAAAAATCCGGGCATATCAATCATACCCGGAAATAACTTATTGAATTTTCACTTTGGCTTTTTTGCGTAACTTAGCTACGTATTCTGATAAAACTTTATTTTGTAAGTGAACTTGAATTCTGTCTTTAACTTGTTTAAATTCAGGTGGTGAAGCACTACGTTCATTTTCAAGTTTAATGATGTGCCAGCCAAAACGGGTTTTAACTGGTATTTTACTATAAGTTCCTTTAGTCATGCTCGCAATGGCTTTTGAAAATTCAGGTACCATTTGACCACCAGGAAACCATCCTAAATCGCCGCCTTTTTTATTGCTTGGACCGGTTGATTTTTCTGTGGCTAACTTAGCAAAGTCGGCACCTTTGTTTAATTCTTCAATAATTGCTTTTGCTTGAGCTTCATCAGCAACAATTATGTGTCGAGCTTTGTATTCTTTACTGCCTGCACTGGCAACACTTCGATCGTATTCTTTTTTAACATCAGCTTCGGTTACTGGTTTTAATTGTAATGCTTTTTGCATCGCGGCATTAATTAAGACTTCTTGTCTTGATACTTTTAAATTAAATGCAACGTCTTTATTCTTTTCTAGTTTATCTTTTATAGCTGATTGATACAGCAGTTCGCGATTAACTAATTCTTCTTTTAAAATTTTATCAATTTTTGCGTCAGGTAATGATGGGTTTTGTTGTTTGCGCATTGATTTGTATTTGTTGTAAAAGACAGTGTCAAGTTTGGTATCGTTGACTTGAACCACGGTTTTTGTTTCGGCAATTGCGCTATTGGTGAATATCACAACACTGCATAGGGCCGTTATATAGTTTTTTAATTTCATTTAATTTTCCTTAATTTAATCACTAAAATTTATGGTAAAACATGTTTGAAAGGTTTTACTGTAATGGATTTAAAAACACCGGTTGTCATATAAGGATCTTGTTCAGCCCATTGCTGCGCGGCGTGAAGAGATTCAAACTCGGCAACAATCAAGGATCCGCTAAATCCTTCTGTCCCAGGATCGTCACTATCAATTGCAGGGTGTGGTCCTGCCAATATAAGCTTACCGTGTTGTTTTAGTATTTCGAGTCTGGCTAGGTGATCGGGACGAGCGGCTAGTCTTTTTTTAAGACTATCGTCATGATCTTGACATAAAATTGCATATAACATAGTAATATTTTGTAAAGGTTCCAGTTTTAATTTTATTCTGATTTATCTGATTCTGTGTCGACCGGTTCTTCTTTTATGTATTTAGATATATAGAGTGTTTGAAGAATAATAAATGTAAACATTAAACCAAATACACCAAATAATTTAAAATCGACCCAGGTACCAAACTCATAATTGTAGGCAACATAGAGATTTACGATGCCAACGAATATAAAGAAAAAACTCCATGCAAAATTGAGTTGAATCCATATTTTGTCTGGTAGTGTGATGGCTTTGCCCATCATTCGCTTAATGATCGACATCTTACCAATATATTCACTGCCGATAAATACGGCAGCAAACAACCACTGTGCGATTGTGACTTTCCATATCAAGAATAATTTATCCTGAAAGTATATTGTGGCGCCACCAAATACTAATACTAATACCAGTGTTATGACATGCATCTTATTGATGGTTTTCGTCTTGAACCAGGTTATGGCGACTTGAACAATCGTTGCAACAATAAGAACGGCAGTCGCATTGATCATGCCTTGGGTTTCGTCAGGATTTGTTTTGAATACAATAAAAAACAATAATACCGGGAAAAAATCGAATAATATCTTCATAGTGTTGGACTTAAATCTATTTAAAATTGTTGTATTTTACCATACTACTTTACTGTAACTGAATATTTATTCTTAAGAAGTTTGGAATATCGAGTGAAAGTTTTGGTAATGTTTATCGAGATTTGTCATAAATTGAGGTAAAATCACCCGATAGTCTCTATTATTGAGTGTATAGAGCATTTGTGTTTAATAAATAATTTTTTAAAATGACAATAAACTACGATTTACATTCTCATTCTACAGCATCCGATGGAACATTGACGCCGTCTGAATTAATTCGACATGCGATTGAGCAAAATGTTTCATATTTAGCCTTAACTGATCACGATAATACCGCTGGCTTGGATGAAGCGTTAAGTCTAGCTTCGCAATCGGATTTAAAACTCATACCCGGAATTGAAATTTCAGTTACTTGGAATAAACAAACGGTTCATATATTGGGTCTTTGTATTGATGCCTCAAATGCCGTTTTGCAGGATGGTTTAGTCGAATTAATGGAATATCGAGACTGGCGAGCACAGGAAATAGCGCGTCGACTAGAAAAATCGGGTATATCAGGTGCTTATGACGGGGCAGATCAATATCGATCGGGTCGTATTTTTAGTCGAACTCATTTTGCACGCTTTTTAGTTGATGCGGGTTATGCAAAATCGATTAGAGATGTGTTTAAGCATTATTTAGTTCCGAATAAACCCGGGCATGTGCCGGGTAAGTGGGCTACTCTTGAAGATTGTTTATCCTGGATTAAGTTAGCCGGTGGTCTAGCTGTAATCGCGCATCCAGCCCGATATGGATTTACTGCGACTCGATTACGGAAGTTGATATTAGAATTTAAAGCGCTAGGTGGTGTAGGATTAGAGGTTGTTTCTGGTAGTCACTCGAAAGACGATATTCGTTACATGGCTGAATTAGCAACGCAATATGACTTGCATGCATCGAGTGGCTCGGATTTTCACAGTCCAGATAATCAGTATATTAACCTAGGTAAAATGCCCGCATTACCTGATAAGTGCACACCAATTTGGCAGCACCCAACTTGGCATACCAGTTTAAGTTCATGAATTTATTAGTTTTTTAAAAATAAATAACTCTCGTTTTGAATCTATTTTATAAATTTACTTTTTTAAAAATTTATTTGGGAATCTATTAAGTGCAATTTTTTGAAATTCATCCTCAAAATCCACAAGTTCGGTTAATTCAAAAATCAGTAGCGATTATACAGCAGGGCGGTGTCATTGCTTATCCAACCGACTCAGCCTATGCCCTAGGTTGTCATATTGGGGATAAACAAGCTTTAGAGCGAATACGCAATATTCGAAAAGTTGATAAGAATCATAATTTTACATTGGTTGTTCAAGATTTATCGGAGATTTCTGTATACGCTAAAGTGGATAATCCTACCTACCGATTACTCAAGTCGTGCACCCCGGGTGCTTATACCTTCATATTACAAGGTACACGAGAAGTGCCGAAAAGACTGTTGCATCCAAAACGTAAAACGATTGGTTTACGAGTGCCCGATAATATTATTGTCCATAATTTGTTGGCTGAGCTAAATGAGCCATTGATGAGTTCGACCTTGATATTACCGGATGAAGATATGCCATTAACGGATGCAGAAGATATTCGAAATGCTTTAGATCGGCACGTTGATTTAATTATTGACGGTGGTCATTGCGGTATTGAACCAACCACGGTGGTTGATTTTACGCAGGATATTCCTGATATTGTGCGGTTTGGAAAGGGCGATGCAAGTTGTTTCAATTTAAATTGAAATAACGCTTTTCGTACTATTGTTGTGCCGGTGATAACAGTATAATGGCTTATAAAATAAGTAATTAAATACATTAACTTTGTGCCGTAACTCGTTGATATATAAATCTAATCAACTTTTTTTGTTCTTAACAGTTTCATTTATCCGAAAGTCAGGGAATATATTACGTGGGTGTTTTACCAAATAATCGTCAAAGAGTTTTATCAGGAATGCGTCCAACCGGTGCGCTACATTTAGGACATTATCATGGTGTTTTAAAAAATTGGTTAAAATTACAACATGAATACGAGTGTTTCTTTTTTGTAGCCGATTGGCATGCCCTAACGACACATTATGTTGATACCTCAATAATTGAGCAAAGTGTTTGGGATATGGTTATTGATTGGTTGGCCGTGGGCATTGATCCCGGCGAAGCCTGTTTATTTATTCAATCTAAAGTACCTGAACATGCTGAGTTACACTTACTGTTGTCCATGATTACGCCTTTGGGTTGGTTAGAGCGAGTACCAAGTTATAAAGACCAACAAGATAAACTGAAAGAACGGGATTTGGCAACGCATGGTTTTTTAGGCTACCCGTTATTACAAAGTGCCGATATTCTTATTTATAAAGCGGGTTTAATTCCTGTTGGTGAAGATCAAGTGGCTCATATTGAACTAACGCGTGAAGTGGCACGTCGCTTCAACCATATTTACGGTAGAGAACCGGATTTTGAAGAACGAGCCGAAGCGGCTATCAAAAAAATGGGTAAGAAAAATGCCAAGTTATTCAAAACTTTACAAAAAAGGTTTCAAGAACAAGGTGATGATGAGGCCTTGGAAACAGCTAAAGCATTATTAGAATCACAACAAAATATCGCTTTAGGAGACAAGGAGCGTTTGTTTGGCTATTTAGAGGGGGGTGGTAAAGTAATATTAATTGAACCAAACTCTGTACTTACCGATGCGTCAAAAATGCCGGGTTTAGATGGTCAGAAAATGTCAAAGTCGTATAATAATGTTATTACATTACGTGAAGACGCTGCTAGCATTGATAAAAAATTACGAACAATGCCGACCGATCCAGCTCGGGTTCGTCGTAATGATCCCGGCGAGCCTGAAAAGTGTCCGGTTTGGAATTTACACCAAGTTTATTCGAGTCATGATGTGCAAGACTGGGTACAGGAAGGGTGTCGTTCTGCTGGAATTGGTTGCTTAGATTGCAAACAACCGATTATTGAAGCAATTCAAGCGGAGGTATCCACTATTCGTGAACGTGCTAAAGAATATGAGGCGGATAAACAGTTGGTTCGTTCCGTTATTAATGAAGGAACTGAAAAAGCTCGCGATATCGCAAGACAAACATTAGAAGAAGTTAGACAGGTGATGGGATTATCCTATTAATTTTTGTCTTTTGATTTACATTTAAAATTTTTGATATAGGCTACTTTTTTGAATACAGATACTAAACCAGAACATGCAACTTCGACACAGCAGGAAATGCCGTTTGCTATTGTACAAGGTACAGAAGTTACTGAGGTTCCAAAAGATTTGTACATCCCGCCAGAAGCGTTGGAAGTATTCCTTGAAGCTTTTGAGGGGCCGTTAGATTTATTATTGTATTTAATAAAAAAACAAAATTTAGAAATTCTTGAAATACCCGTTTCTGAAATTACTCGACAATATGTTGAATATATTGACTTAATGGATGATCTACAATTAGAGTTAGCCGCAGAATATCTAGTGATGGCTGCAATGCTCGCTGAAATTAAATCACGAATGCTATTACCTCGTATTCAAGAGGATGAAGATGAAGTTGATGATCCTCGAGCTGAATTAGTGCGCCGATTACAAGAGTATGAACGTTATAAAAAAGCGGCTGAAGATATTGATGCGTTACCGCGTATGGGTCGGGATAATATTGAAGTAAGTGCTGTTGTAGAAGATAAAAAAGTTATAAAACTACAAGCTAAAGTAGAAATGCGTGATCTATTGTTAGCATTAAAAGATGTTATTGTTCGAGCAGAAACTTTTGCACACCATAAAATTGAATTAGAACCGTTATCGGTTAGAGAACGAATGACAATTGTACTTGATCGCGTAAATTCAGAAACATTTACCAATTTTGTAGATTTGTTTGATCCCGAAGAAGGTAAGGGCGGAATTGTTGTAACGTTATTAGCTATATTGGAATTAATCAAACAATCAGTTATAGAATTTATTCAAACTGAAGCTTTTGGGCCAATCCATGTGAAGGCACGTTCCGCTAGTGTTGAAGCTACAGAATAAATACGATGAAATTAATTTAATAAGATAAATTTAGAATAGACTAATAAACCATGAATATTGAACAATTAAAAAACATAATTGAAGCTGCCTTACTAGCATCAGCTATTCCTTTGAAAGTAGATAAGTTACAAGAATTATTTACTGAAGATGAAGCAGTTGAAGATGATGATATTTGCAATGCGTTAAATACCATAGGTGAAGATTGTGCAGCTCGCGGAATTGAATTAAAAGAAGTTCGTAGTGGTTTTCGACTTCAAGTAAAACAAGAATATACTGAGTGGGTATCTAAACTATGGCAAGAACGCCCATCAAAATACTCAAGAGCTCTATTAGAAACACTGGCGTTAGTCGCTTACCGTCAACCCATCACTCGAAGTGAGGTAGAACAAGTTCGAGGTGTGAGTGTCAGCTCCCACATAATGAAAACATTATTAGAACGCAACTGGGTGAAAGTTGTTGGTCATCGTGATGTTCCTGGAAAACCGGGGTTATATGCCACGACCTCAGAATTTTTAGATTACTTTAATTTAAAAAATCTGAGTGAATTACCGCCACTAAGTGAAATACGTGATATTGACTCTATTAATGCAGAGTTGGAACTTGAAATGCCAGTTGGCCCCATTTCAGATCCGAATGCGGCTGTTGAGGATGATAACATCGAGCTATCGGTAGCAAATGCTGAAGACAACGATGATTTGGAAGCAATGAGTGACTCTGATGCCGTTAATGAGGCTGACTCTGATACAATCAATGAGGTTGATTCTGATGCAATCAATGAGGCTGACTCTGATACAATCAATGAGGTTGACTCTGATACAATCAATGAGGTTGATTCTGATGCAATCAATGAGGCTGATTCTGATGCAATCAATGAGGTTGATTCTGATACAATCAATGAGGCTGATTCTGATGCAATCAATGAGGCTGATTCTGATGCAATCAATGAGGCTGATTCTGATG
>VAOX01065724.1_pt1 | contig 13592 bp, 17 predicted proteins | sample 3393891 | NCBI WGS metagenome assembly VAOX01 (sample SAMN08290429, study PRJNA428436) | hydrothermal vent metagenome | isolation source: Deep-sea hydrothermal vent chimney | place: Indian Ocean: Southwest Indian Ridge | depth 2822 m m | reverse complement strand
GGCGGCGGGTGTTTATCCTAGTCCGGTTAATATTGCAGATGTGACTACGAGTACGACGCATAAAACTTTACGGGGTCCACGTGGCGGAATTATTCTGGCCAAAGCCAACCCTGAAATTGAAAAGAAACTGAACTCATTGGTATTTCCAGGTATTCAGGGCGGCCCTTTAATGCATGTAATCGCAGCTAAAGCGGTTGCGTTTAAAGAGGCTTTATTACCAGAGTTTACTGATTACCAAAAAGCAGTCGTGGCCAATGCACGTACTATGGTCGAGGTGCTTCAAGAGCGTGGTATTAAAGTCGTGTCGGGTGGTACAGATAATCATTTACTGTTGCTTGATTTCATTGACCGTGGCATTACCGGGAAAGAAGTCGATGCTGCATTAGGAGCCGCGCATATTACGGTAAATAAAAATGCGGTGCCTAATGATCCTCAGTCGCCGTTTGTGACCAGTGGCATTCGGGTCGGTACACCGGCGATTACCACACGTGGCTTTGGTGAAACCGAAGTGCGTGATTTAACCTATTGGATGTGTGACATCATTGATAATTTGGGCGACAAAAATATGATTGATACGGTACGGGCGAAAGTCAGTGAGCTATGCAAGCGTTTTCCTGTTTATGAATATTAAGCAGAGTTTGTTGTAAGTGTTAGTTTATTAAATTGTCCAGATAACAGTAGGTAAGTCATGAGATGCCCCTTTTGTGAAGCGCAGGAAACCAAGGTTGTGGACTCACGGCTGGCAGTTGAGGGAGATCAAGTACGCCGTCGTCGTGAGTGTTTACACTGTGGTGAGCGTTTTACCACGTTTGAAACTGCGGAGCTGGTTATGCCTCGGGTAATCAAGTCGACTGGCGATCGTGAAGAGTTTAACGAAGATAAATTACGCAATGGTATTCATCGGGCCCTTGAAAAACGCCCGGTGAGCACCGAAGATATAGAACAGGCTATCCATCGTATTCTGCACCGTTTGCGCACACAGGGTGAACGTGAGGTAAGCACTCAGGATTTAGGCGAGTGGGTGATGAGTGAGCTTCGGCATTTGGATCAGGTCGCGTATGTACGTTTTGCCTCTGTTTATCGTAGCTTTGAAGATGTGCATGCATTTAGAGAAGTGATTGATAGCCTGGAAAAAGGGCCTACGCCTGAGCAGAGGAAGCAGCAAGTGTCATTGCTTCCTAAAGAGTCAGCGGTCAAAAAGAAACCCTGACTTTGTGAATAATTAACTTAACCTAAAAAAGTATTAATCATGAAAAGTGATAGCGAATATATGGCGCAAGCCTTGAAGCTTGCCGAAAAAGGAATGTTTACTTGTCATCCTAACCCACGAGTGGGTTGTGTGATTGTGGTGGACGGTGAGGTTGTGGGAGAAGGTTGGCATGAGAAAGCCGGCGGTCCTCACGCTGAAATTATGGCGCTGAGAAATGCCAAGAAGCAGGCTACGGGGGCAGTGGTTTACATCACGATGGAGCCTTGTTGTCATAAAGGTAAAACAGGTCCTTGCACTGAAGCGTTAATTAAAGCCGGTGTATCTAAAGTGATCATGGCGATGCAAGACCCTAATCCTGAAGTCGCAGGTAAAGGCGTTGATGACTTACGTGGCGCTGGAATTGAGGTGGAAACGGGTTTGCTTGAAGCGGACGCGCGGGCGCTTAATCCTGGTTTTATTATGCGTATGTTAAAAGGTAGGCCTTATATTCGCAGTAAACTTGCCATGAGTCTTGACGGCCGTACTGCAATGGCTTCGGGCGAAAGTAAATGGATTACAGGCGAAGAAGCGCGACGTGATGTGCAATTTTTGCGTGCTCGCAGTTCGGCTATTGTGACTGGTATCGGGACAATTTTAAGTGACGATCCAAGCATGACCGTGCGTATTAATTCACTGGTTGAGAATAAGAATTTTACACAACCCTTACGAGTGATTCTTGATCCTCGTTTGAGTACTCCTCCTCATGCACGAATTATCAAGCAGCCAGGTGATACCTTAATAGTGACGACCTCCGAAGAGCCTGAAGTGGTCACAGATTTGGCCAATGCGGGTGCCGAGATTTTATATCAGGAAGCCGGCAGTCAGGATACGATTGATTTACATAAATTAATGAGTTATCTGGCGGAAGAAGAAGTGAATGAAGTTTTGTTGGAAACAGGAGCCACATTAAGTGGTGCGATGTTGCAGGCAGGGCTTATTGATGAAGTCATCATTTATATGGCGCCTCATCTTATGGGTAACAAAGCGCGCGGCTTGTTCAATTTGACCGGAATTGAGTCGATGGACCAGCGGATTGCCTTGGATATTCAGGATATTCGAGCGATCGGCAAAGATTGGTGCATTACAGCTAAGATCACTTACTAAATACCAGGGAGACTCTGATTAAGTTGTGATTGCGATCTTATAGTCCTTAAATATCAATGACTGCGTTAATCTTACGAATAGAAAGGCTATTAATGACAATCTTCGCCTGACCATTGATGTTTCTGAACCGCAACCTCATCACTCTTGATTAGAAGCTTCCTAATTTTCTACTCGGGTTGGTTTAGTTCAATATAACGGATTTTGCTGCCTATAATTACACACAGGAAACACTAAATACTTATGTTTACGGGTATAATTCAGGCGGTTGGTAAAATTATCGATAAAACTGCTCAGGGCGGTGACGTGCGTCTGGGAATCGAGACGGGTAAGCTCGAGCTGGGCACTGCTGCGCTGGGCGATAGCATAGCGGTTAACGGAGTGTGTTTAACTGTCATTGAAAAACAGGCCCATAAATTTTGGGCTGACGTATCACGTGAAACGCTTGATTTAACCATGATGGGTAAGATTATTTTGGGTGATTCGGTGAATCTTGAAAAGGCACTGACTTTGTCTACTTCACTTGGCGGTCATTTAGTGAGTGGCCATGTGGATGGTATTGGGGAAGTGATTTCGCGTGAAGATTCAGGACGTGCGATTAAATTTATTATTCGGGTACCGGATAATTTAGCACGTTATATTGCACACAAAGGCTCTATTTGTGTTGACGGCATAAGTTTAACCGTTAATGCAGTGAACGGCAGCGAATTTGAATTAACCATCGTACCACATACCTTAAGGGTAACGGTGATGGATGGGTATGTGCCAGGAAGCCAGGTTAATCTGGAAGTGGATTTAGTTGCACGTTATCTCGAGCGATTATTGCTCGGTGACAAAGCCGCTGATCCTGCTGCAAGTGGAATTGATATGTCGTTGTTGCGCGCCTCTGGTTTTTTGAAGTCATAAATTATTTAAATATTTTTACGCATTGGATTACACATGGCACTGAACAAGATCGAAGAAATTATTGATGACCTGCGGCAGGGTAAAATGGTCATTATAATGGATGACGAAGATCGCGAGAACGAAGGTGATCTGATTATGGCATCTGATTTAGTGAAGGCCGAGGACATTAATTACATGGCGCGCTATGGTCGTGGGTTAATTTGTATGACGCTTACCCCTGAACGTTGCGAACAACTCAGTTTGCCCTTAATGGTGAATGGCGAAAATAATGCGCCACATGGTACGGCGTTCACTTTGTCTATCGAGGCTTCTTCAGGGGTTACGACAGGAATTTCAGCAGCAGATCGTGCAGTCACGGTTCAAGCAGCAATTGCGAAAGATGCAGTGCCGACAGATATTGTACAGCCGGGACATATTTTTCCCCTTATGGCTAAGCAAGGTGGAGTCTTAAATAGGGCAGGTCATACCGAGGCAGGTTGTGACTTGGTCCGTCTTGCAGGCCTTGAGCCCTCAGCTGTTATTGTAGAAATACTAAATGAAGATGGCACAATGGCACGCCGTCCTGATCTGGAAGCGTTTGCCAAAGAGCATGATTTAAAAATTGGGACTATTGCTGATTTAATTCGCTATCGGGTCGAGAATGAAACCACTATCGAGCGTGTCTCAGATTGTGAGCTAGAAACAGAATATGGCATGTTTCGTATCTATACTTTTCTTGATTCGATTGATAATGAGCTTCATATTGCTTTGGTCAAAGGAAAAATTAAAGCCGATGAACCTGTTCTAGTGCGTGTACATCTACAAAACACTTTGTGTGATGTATTTGGTGCACTTCGTCCGGATTGTGGCTGGCCGTTACGCAGTGCGCTAAAAGCGATTTCTGAAGCGGATTCAGGTGTCGTGGTAGTGTTACGTAAGACCGAAGAAAAGCGCGATTTAATCACTAAGATTTGCAATTATCATTTGGATGACGATGAGAAAGAAAGTGGTAAGCCGCAAACTGAACTGAGAACTTTAGGCGCGGGTTCGCAAATCTTAAGTGATTTGGGTGTTAAGAAAATGCGGGTACTTAGTGCGCCAAAAGTAATGCATGGGTTGGCCGGGTTTGATCTTGAAGTGGTTGAATACGTTGATCCGGAAGCCAATGATACTGAATAACATTCTTAACTAATTTTATAGGTGACAGGAACTAATAATGAATAATATTTCTACCATCGAAGGTGATCTGGTAGTACGCGATGCAAGAATTGCCTTGGTCGTTGCACGTTTTAATAGTTTTATAGTAGAGAGCCTGCTTGAAGGCGCGATTGATTGTCTAAAGCGTCATGGTGCCGAAGATCAAAGTTTGCAAATCGTACGCATTCCTGGTGCATTTGAAATGCCTTTGGTAGTTAAGCGAGTGGTGGCCAGTAAAAAATATGATGCAGTGATTGCCTTGGGTGCAGTTATTCGAGGGGGGACTCCTCATTTTGAATATGTGGCTGGAGAATGCACTAAAGGTCTGGCGCAAGTCTCCATGGAATATGATATTCCGGTATCATTCGGGGTGTTGACAGTGGACAGTATTGAACAGGCTATTGAACGTGCTGGCACTAAAGCTGGAAATAAAGGGGCGGAAGCTGCCATGTCCGCCATTGAAATGATTAACCTGTTACGCCAAATTGATAAGTAAAAGTTGAGTTAACTATGGATCCTAAATTTCTTAATGCTCGTCGTCAGGCACGCAGACTTGGTATGCAAGCCCTGTATCAATGGTTAATGGCCGATACTGATCTTAATGACCTTGAGTTGCAGTTTAAAGAACAAGAAGAAATGAAAAGAGCCGACCCTGAATATTTTCATGAGCTGCTACACAAAGTGCCTAAAAATGTTGAACAGATAGAGAGTATTTTATCGGGTCACACGGCGAGGCCAATAATTGAAATTGACCCCGTGGAGCGTGCGATTTTATTTGTCGCGGTGTATGAATTGAAGTTTCGGCTTGATATTCCTTTTAAAGTGGTAATTAACGAAGCAATTACTTTAGCCAAAAAATTTGGGGCAGAAGAGGGCCACAAATATGTGAACGGTATTCTTGATAAAGCCGCGCATGAGCTCCGTGTAGTCGAACTGCAAGCCACAAAATAACATCCAATTTTTTTGTATAAAATATTAATGTATTACTTAGCTAAGATGAATTAGTCATGATGATAGCAATGCCAGGTTGCTAAGGCTCCTTAAGATAGTTCACCCATGTGTCGTCAGTATTAGAGACCTTTCATTAATATTTTACCGTTTACTTACGGTTGCTTATCTTTGAAGTCATACGTTACTCGACTTCTTCTGGGGTTCAACTGCAGGCCGTGATATTCTACTGTAATGGACTCTTGGGCAAACAAATTTAAATCACTGTTTAACTCACTTAACCCGATATTACTTATTCGTTCCATAGTGGTTCCCGCTAATAAAAAATTAGTTGTCACCACCGATTCTCTGTTAGAGGGAGTGCATTTTCCTTTAGCGACTCCCGCTCATGCTATAGGTTTTAAGTCATTAGCTGTCAATCTTAGTGATTTAGCCGCAATGGGGGCAAGTCCCCACGCCTGCAACATGGTATTAGGCTTGCCTGAATATAATGATCAATGGGTGCAGCAGTTTGTACAAGGCTGGGCTGAACTTGCCTTGCAGTTTTCGGTGCCGATAGGCGAGATAAAAACGTTTCGGACTGCGCAAGAAATCGAAATTCATGTTACAGCATTCGGCCTTTTAAGTGAAGGCGAAGGACTGTATCGGCATACCGCTCAAATGGGTGATCTGATTTATGTCTCTGGAACACTCGGCGAAGCGGCTGTGGGGCTTTCGCTGGAACTCCAATTGATCGACAACGAAAATCCACTAAAGGCGCTTGACGACATCACACTAATAGCCTTGGGCAAACATGAACAGTATTTGGTTTCTCGTCTACGTTACCCGACGGCGCGGGTAGAGTTAGGGCGTGTGCTCAATGGAGTGGCGAGTTCCTGTCTTGATATTTCTGATGGCTTGCAGGCTGATTTAGGTCATATTGTGCAACGTAGTCAAGTGGCCGCGCAAATTAACTGCGGTGATTTATTTATCTCAGAAGCCCTAACTCAGCATAGCCTTCAAGTGAGTGCAGATACGAATAGTGATAAGTTAAGCTCTAACAAATTGAGTAGAGCCTGGGATGATATGTTGACTGGCGGTGATGATTATGAACTTTGCTTCACTGTAGCACCCAGCAATAAACAATTTATCGAACAGATTTCTGACGAATGCAATATTCGTTTAAGTTGTATTGGCGAAATGACTGAAGGGTATTGTGTTACTAAAACTTTATCAACTAATGATGAGGTGCAGCGTTCCCAAGACGACATTCAAGGTCGTGATGCTGATAAGAATTTAACAGTTCTTGATGCTCAGGGCGCGTTGTATTTCCCGCAAACAAAGAGTTATGAACACTTTCAATAATGTTACGTTCTTATTAACAATGAAATTGGCTGTTATTCACGGTAAACTAGTAGCATGAAACGAAATTCACTTCCAGAAGGTTACTGGCGTAACCCTATTCATTTTACGGCTTGCGGCTTTGGGACAGGGGCAGCAGCTTACGCACCCGGCACCTGGGGTACATTAGTCGGTATTCCATTCTACATCGCTATGAGCGGACTAAGTTTGGGTTGGTATTTATTAATCTGCGCGCTGATGTATGTGTTTGGGGTCTGGTTGTGTGGCCGCACCGCGAAAGATTTTAATGTGCATGATCATCCTGGTATTGTTTGGGATGAAGTGGTGGGTTATTTAGTGACAATGATCGCCGTTCCTTTTACGTGGTATTGGGTTGTCCTAGGTTTCATTTTATTTAGAATTTTCGATATTGCCAAGCCTTGGCCGATAAGAGCAATTGACCGTAGTGTCGAGGGTGGAACAGGTATTATGCTTGACGATGTGTTGGCAGGGTTGTTTGGCCTCGTGATTATGCATATGGTAATGTGGTTAGGGTGGTTGTAAATTATTTCAGACAACATTACTGATGTGAGTACTTTTATTTGAGAGAATAATATGAGTAAAAAATATTTTTTTAGCGTACTAGCGACTTTGTTATCACTATTGTCTTTTTCAGTGAGAGCAGGAGAAGTCGAAATAGAGAAAGTAGTGATACAAAAAACTGGCGATAGCTGGACGTTTGAAGTTACATTGAAACACGGAGATACCGGCTGGAAACATTATGCCAATGCTTGGCGAGTGCTGAATGAGAGCGGAAAAGTAATTAAAACGCGTGTGTTGTTTCATCCACATGTTGATGAACAGCCCTTTACACGAAGTATGAGCGGAGTCGTTATCCCGCAAGGTGATAAGTCAGTGTCGGTAGAGGCGCGTGATAAGGTGCATGGCTGGAGTAAAGCTAAAGTCGTTATCGATCTTAAGCGTGATAAAGGCAGCAGGTACTTAATTAGGCGCTAGTAGTAAAAATATTGGGCATAAGGCAGTTTAGTATATGAGCATCATTGGCGGTATAGCGGGCACATTATTTTTAGTGTTCAGTTTTGCCTGGGGGCTTTGGGATATCAAATTTTAAAAAGAAGCATGGGCCTGTTTTATACATGATGGGGATGCTGCTGTGGTTACTATTGATATTGCTTCATCCGATTGTTTTGTATTTACTTTGGAATAGTTTGCTGAATAACAAAGAGACTATGTACGGCTGGTTATTAGTGCCTTTAGTTTATCAGATTATATTTTTTAAGATTTTTGCACGGAATGTAGGAACTTGAGAAAACTACTATTCGCTTGCGCTCTTAGTGAGTATTTTTACTCTTAAGAAACCCTTGAATGTATTGCCTTAATACTAAAATAATCGCTAGGCTTACACCGTTAAGGAAAATAATGATTACCAGAGGCAGGTATCTGGGTAAAGGGACATGTGCATGGACAGGCCCATGTTGTATGGTAAGAATTAGTCCGATTAGTATTGCGAGCCCTAATCCTGATAGGCCAATGACTCGCGCAGCAAGTGTGCTAAAGGCCATGCCGCTCATCATAAGTGCGGGGGCTAAATAAATTAGTAGTAATAATTGCTGGCTTGTCATTAATTCTGTTCTCTTTTATTGGTTACCGATATTATCCATTTTGTTGCGAACATATTGCCAGGCTTCATCGGCATTTCCCCACCATTCGAACCCGCCATTGCGTTTATCAAAACTATAGCCCTGGTGATCTTCACGCCATAAGCTGGCACCGTTACGAATAAGGGTAATCATACAGGTGTAGCGTTGCCAGCGTTCTGCCATGAGCAGAGCGGTTTCACCGCGTTCATTGATGACGTCTATTTTAGCACCTGCTGCTACTAGTTTTTTAAGTATTTCCAAGTGTCCGTTTTCGGCGGCCATATTCAGTGCTGAATTTCCCGCATCATCTAGATCTTCCAGATTAACACTGGAATTTATGAGTTGAATCACTTTGGTTGACTGTCCATCTTTGGCAGCAAACATAAGAGGCGTGACTTTCCATGGGCGCGGTTTAGCCATTAAATATCCGGATGTAGTTTGAATATGCTTTGGTTTAGCTTACTCTTTATTTTTATAAGAGGCTAAGGGCTTTGTTTTAATAAAAATCTCGTACTATTGCCGCAGTAATAAGTGCATTTTTGCTGATGACATGACCATGCGCCTATACACATAATATGTATTCTACCTTTGCAATCAACAGGGGTGCGGCATTGAGGTTTTCGGCTTATTATGGGTAAGTTGTTTTTTGGTGATTTAGAGGATTGGGTATCTGTAACTTTAACGTGCAGTGCTTGTAAAGAAGACGGAGTAGTGCTTTCCGAAGAATTACTATTGGCGTTGGCAGTTGAGAGAATAAGCAATAAGCCAAGGCAAAAAAAATAAAAAATAACGTGTTTGAAATGCATCATAAATTCATCAAACTAATTTTAGGGGATAGCAGCAATGCTGCTATCCCCTAAAATTTTTATTGCTTGATTTTGTCGTGAGAAATTAATGCGTAAGCTGAGTGGTTGTGAATTGACTCAAAGTTTTCTGACTCAATAGTGTAAGCGACAATGCGATCATCTGCATTAAGTCGTGCAGCAACATCACGAACCATATCTTCAACAAATTTTGGGTTGTTGTAAGCGCGCTCAGTGACATACTTCTCGTCAGGTCGTTTCAATAAACCGTAGAGTTCACATGAAGCTTCTTCTTCAATTAAAGTAATCAGTTCTTCGATCCACATGAATCCTTCGATTCGAGCATTAACAGTGACATGCGAGCGTTGGTTATGCGCACCATAATCAGAGATCTTTTTTGAGCAAGGACAAAGGCTAGTCACTGGAACCTGTACTTTTATATTTAATATGACGTCTTTATTGGTGATTTCGCCAATAAGGGTAACGTCGTAATCAAGCAGGCTTTGCACGCCGGAAACAGGGGCTGTTTTATTAATGAAATAAGGGAAATTCATTTCTATATGGCCCGATTCAGCCTCAAGGCGATTAGTCATTTCGTTAAGCATTTCTTTAAACGACTGTGTCGTAATTTCACGTTCATGACAGTTTAATATCTCGACAAAACGAGACATATGCGTGCCTTTGAAATTATGCGGTAAATTCACATACATATTAAAATTAGCAATCGTAGACTGCTCACCATCAGAACGGTCTTTTATGCGAACCGGGTGACGTATGTCTTTAATACCGACTTTATCAATAGCGATATGCCTGATATCAGGTGTGTTCTGTACGTCTGCAATTGTTTCAGTTTTTTTATCTGACATTTTCTTGTCCGGTGTTTCGGGTTCTAGCAAATCAGTATGGCTCATTGGTTTAATCTCAGACTGTAAATTAAATATTCAGTTTTGGGTATAACGCACACAAGCACGGTCTGTTTCCCACAATGTGACGGCACTTACCGCGACTCGATCGTCATTTAACTTTTTTTCCAGTTCTGAATATATCCAGGCAGCTATATTTTCTGCAGTAGGATTGATCTTATCAAATGGTTTGATTTCATTCAGGTAACGATGATCAAGTGCATCTGTTACGTCTTGGGTGAAATTTTTAATTTCACGAAAGTCGATACCCATGCCTGCTTTATCTAATGTATGGGCAATAACCTCAACTTCAACTTTCCAGTTATGCCCGTGCATTCTACTGCAGGCACCAGGATACTCACGCAGAGTATGTGCTGCTGCAAATTCGGTACAAATTTTAAGGGTATAACACGCGCTCATAATGCCTGACTAAAAAACTAAGATATTACTTGAGTATACGCCTGAATACAATGCTTCTGCATATGATTTTTGATTGAATTAATCATACCGGAGCTATCCAGGCCAATCATTTCCAGAAGCTTGCTTCGCGCACCTTGTTCGATGATGCGATCAGGAATTCCCAAATGCAGGCGATTAACGATGATACCTTGTTGGTCCAAATATTCGCTGACAGCACTGCCAGCACCGCCAGCGATACTATTTTCTTCAATAGTGACCAGTAAAGTATGTTCTTGGGCAACAGCAGTGATAAGCTGTTCGTCCAAAGGTTTGATAAAGCGCATATCGACCAAAGTAGCATTTAATTGTTTAGCTGCTTTTACTGCAGGTTCCACCATGCTGCCGAACGCCAGGATGGCTACATTTAAACCCTGACGGAGTATTCGGCCTTTACCGAGGACTATTTCCGGTTTCTCACTATTCTTGTCACTAATATTCGTTGGAGCCTGGTCACGCGGATAGCGAACTACTGTTGGTCCATCTATTTGCATACCCAAGGATAACATTTGCTCACAGTCGCCTGCATCAGCGGGAGCCATTATAACTAAATTTGGTAGGCAGCGCAGGAAAGAAATGTCGTAATTACCCGCATGTGTAGGGCCGTCTGGGCCTACCAAACCAGCACGGTCGACTGCAAATAATATCGGGAGTTTTTGCAAAGCGACATCGTGAATCAGTTGATCGTATGCCCTTTGTAAAAAAGTGGAATATATCGCCACTACAGGATGAAATCCCTCGCAAGCCATGCCTGCGGCAAGTGTCACTGAGTGTTGCTCTGCGATTCCTACATCAAAATAACGTTCTGGATATTTTTCGGCATATTGGGTTAGGCCAGAACCCGCACCCATGGCAGGAGTGATGGCCATCAGTTTTTCATTAAGACCGCCTTCCTTAGTCAGCCATTGACTAAATATATCAGTCCAGGTGGATGGTTTTCCTGGGCCAGACAGTAGTTGTTCACCTGTTTCAGGATCAAAGCGCGGGACTCCATGATAGCCGCGAGGATCATTTTCTGCGGGTGCATACCCTTTGCCTTTTTGAGTGACTACATGCAAAAATTGAGGGCCCTTAAGGTCTTTTATATTTTCCATGATCTTAAGTAATGTTGGCAGGTCGTGTCCGTCGATGGGGCCGATATAGTTAAAGCCCAACTCTTCGAATAGGGTGCCAGGCAGAGCCATGCCTTTCATGTGTTCTTCCCAGCGGCGAGCAAAGCGGTGGATAGAGGGCATTTTTTTTAATACTTTTTTTCCGCTCTTGCGCACTGACATATAAAACCTTCCACCAATGATTTTTGCGAGGTATTTTGACAAGCCTCCCACATTTTCAGAGATAGACATTTTATTGTCATTGAGTACCACCAGAATATCTGCTTTTTCATCGCCTGCATGATTGAGTGCTTCAAAGGCCATACCCGCTGTTAAGGCACCGTCTCCAATAACAGCAATACTTTTTCTCTCTATGCCGAGTTTGCGTGCTGCTATTGCCATTCCCAGTGCGGCACTTATGGAAGTGCTGGCGTGACCGACATCAAAAGTATCGTATTCGCTTTCATCGCGTTTTGGAAAACCGGCTAGACCGTTGAGTTGGCGTAAGGTCGGCATAAGTTTGCGTCGACCCGTAATAATTTTATGAGTATAAGATTGGTGACCCACATCCCAGACTAGTCGGTCTTCAGGGGTATCAAAAATATAATGTAACGCCAAAGTGAGTTCAATGGTTCCCAGATTAGGAGCAAGGTGTCCGCCTGTTTTAGAAACAGACTGAATCAAAAACTCACGCAGTTCAGCCGCGAGTGTGGGTAGATGAGATTTCTTAAGCTTACGTAAATCGCGTGGATTATTAACCAGCTCAAGAAAAGGGTAATTCGACATAGGTTTTTTAATCTCCGCAAACCAGTACGCTATTATGATCCCTGGGTGAAACGGGCGCAAGCAAGAGCGATAAATTAAAGTTCTTGACGTAATATTTATCGACATATTCACCACATTAATACATAGTTTAAGGCTGATATATGGCGATAAAGGGGTGTGCAGCAGGAAATCTTGTGATTTTTATGAAGCGATAAAAAAATTAATTGATTCGGTCAATAATATAAGTGGTTATTTTGCGTAAAGCATCGGCTTTATTATCCATGGCTGAAAGTGACTCAAGGGCCTCTGCGTGCAAATCTTTGGCACGTTGTTTAGCTTCGTTCATGCCAACAATCGATGGATAAGTGGGTTTGTTGAGTGCGCGATCCATTCCCTGGGCTTTGCCCATGGTATCGGGATCACCTTCTTCATCTAAAATATCATCACGAATCTGAAAAGCGAGTCCTACACACTTCGCATAATGGTCCAGGTTTTTATAGATGTCTTGGTCTATATCTTTATTGCATAACGCAGCCAACGTAACACTAGCACGAATTAATGCGCCTGTTTTATGAATATGCATATCTTCAAGGTCGGTAATATTTAATGATTTTCCCACAGCGGCAAGATCTATGGCCTGTCCTCCGGCCATCCCTCGTGAGCCGCAGGCATGCGCTAAAATTTCTATCATTCGAATGCGTGTATCAGCTTCTACTTGCATATGCTTGTCATGTGTCAGCATATAAAATGATAATGCCTGTAGTGCGTCACCCGCTAAAATAGCGGTGGCTTCATCATAAGCCTTATGGCAGGTAGGTCGCCCCCGTCGTAAATCATCATCATCCATTGCAGGTAAATCATCATGCACCAGAGAGTAGGAGTGAATGAATTCAATAGAGCAGGCAATGCTGTCGAGTTGGTCGAGATTAATATTCAGGGCAACGCCTGTGGCGTAACATAAAATAGGCCTTATTCGTTTGCCGCCGCCAAGGGCTGCATAGCGCATCGCTTGGTGTAAATGTGAAGGATGCATTGTCGATTTTGGAAGCCAGTGTTCCATTGTCTTTTCGACGCGTTTAAGCCATGGTTGGATCTCATCATAAAAAGTTTGTTCAGTCATTTTTTTCGAATTTCTCTATTTTCTGGCCATCTTTTTCCAGGAGTTGATTCACTGTTTGCTCGGCATCTTGTAAGGCTTTTTGGCAGGCATTGGT
>VAOX01038492.1_pt1 | contig 13656 bp, 10 predicted proteins | sample 3393891 | NCBI WGS metagenome assembly VAOX01 (sample SAMN08290429, study PRJNA428436) | hydrothermal vent metagenome | isolation source: Deep-sea hydrothermal vent chimney | place: Indian Ocean: Southwest Indian Ridge | depth 2822 m m | reverse complement strand
TATTACATGGTTGATCCTTTTAAAGAATTGCCTTCTACGTGGTATCAGTCTTACTTCACTCCTTGGTTAGGTGCTGCATCTATCTCGTTAAGTACGCCACAAGACTTAGGCAGTATAGTGGGGAATTGGTTTGATATTTCAGCCATGACGATGCGCTTAGTGATTGGCGGGCTTATTGCTATTATTGCTTTACGTTACATATTCCGTGATGCAGACTTCCGTAAAAGTTCAGATAACATCATGGCAGGTGTTGTCATCGGTATTATTGTATTACTTGCATGGTACTTTACCTCAACAACGTCAGTTAATACTGAAGACGGCAATGTAAGCCTGACTCAATTTTATGGCGAGTGGGACATGGTAATGGACAGCGATGAAGGTAAGCCTAAAAACGGCTCAACAAATCTTCAGGCGCAATCTTTTACCTTTATCAGCCCAATTGGCCAAATGTTTGGTTATCTGGGTTCTAAATTATCCAGTTCCTTTTTAACCTTTGGTGTTGTTTCTGTTTTGGGTGTTATTTTTGGCTCATTATTATGGTCAATTTTTACTCGCAGCTTCCGTATTGAATGGTTTAACTCCTTTAAAGATTTCTACATGCATATGATTGGTGCTGTATTGATGGGCTTTGGCGGAGTGCTCGGTTTAGGTTGTACTGTAGGTCAAGGTATTACCGGTGTCTCAACATTAGCACTCGGTTCGTTCATGGTATTCGCGAGCATTGTTTTTGGTAGTGCATTAACCATGAAAATTCAGTATTACAAAATGGTATATGAAGAAGAAGCGAGCTTTGTTAAGGCGCTTTTAAGCTCATTAGTGGATATGAAAGTTCTTCCTTCGGGCATGCGCCAATTAGACGCAATTTAATTGAAATTTTAGGGTAATATCGACCCATTGGGGCTTGTTATTCCCCGTAATTTCGGTAAAATTCCGCCCTCCTAACAAGGGCCGTTAGCTCAGTTGGTAGAGCAGTGGACTTTTAATCCATTGGTCCCGCGTTCGAGTCGCGGACGGCCCACCATATATAAAAACCTGTCAGAGATGATGGGTTTTTTTATGTCTAAATTTTGTTTAGCCTACATATAAAATTATATTATCGTAAAGAATTTTATTGGATCGGTTTCATAATATTTAGTCACAACTCATCATCATTAGTAGAGAGCCATTCCCGAGCTGTTTCAGTTATTGCGCTGATAGCCGGATGAGATATTTTTCGTTCAACTGAAATAGCATAAAATTGTTCACGTATTTCATTTGTTTGTCCTATGGCAACAACATCGTATTGTTTTTTGACTTCTTCGGCGATGGGAGTGGGTGCAGTGAATACACCGGTTCCACTGCGACCAAAGGCTTTCATTAATGCACTATCATCAAATTCTCCGGCGATACGAGGATGAATATGCTGGGCATCTAACCATTCTGTAAGCCGGGTTCGAGCAACTGTCATCTCACCCGGTACGAGTAAAGGGATATCATTGAGGCTTTGTGGAAAAGGCCCTTCTAATTTTTCTGCGAGTTGTGCTGTGGCAAAGAATGTAATACCGCAGTCGCCTAGCGGATGATTAAATCCACGAACGTTCAGTGACGTAGGAATAGGGCTGTCTGCAATTACGAGATCGACATGGTGTACAGCGAGCTCAGCTAAGAGTGAATCGACTGAGCCTTCTTTACAAATAATACGTACGGGTTCGGGGAGTGCTAATGCGGGCGCGAGTAGGCGGTAAGCAATGGATTTTGGAACAACATCTGCCACACCCACTTTAAAGACAAGGGGTCGACCTTCTGGAAGATTGCGCAGCATTTCTTCCATTTCACCACCCAAAGAAAAAATTTCTTCGGCATAACTTGATACCAGTCGCCCTGTTTCAGTTAATTCTAAATTACGTCCCACACGTAAAAATAAAGCCTCACCGAAGTGTTCTTCCAGCAAACTGAGTTGTCCGCTAATAGTTTGTGGGGTGATATGTAGTTTTTCGCTAGCGCGAGCAATACTGCCCGTTTTGGCGATGACCCAAAAATAATGAAGGTGTTTATAATTTAGCATAAACCAATAATACATCGAAAAAAACGAACAATACAGAAGAAATATTCGACTTTTACTTAGAAAAAAACCCTTTTATCATAAAAACTAACAAGTACAAATGAAAAAGGAGATGAACATGCAAGTAGACATTCAAGCACGTGATTTTACTTTGACCAATGCGTTACGTATTCACATTGATCGTCGTTTAGGGTTTGCTTTGAGTAATAGCGACAGCCATATCCAACATATCATTGTTCGATTATCAGATATTAACGGCCCTCGTGGTGGTGCTGATAAATGCTGCCACATTCAGGTCGTACTTCCAAAATTATCTGATGTTGTTATTGAAGATACCGAGGTGGATCTTTATGTTGCCATTGACCGTGCAGTTGAACGTGCGGGTCGTACAGTTAATCGCAAATTAGCTAGGCAGCGTGATAATGCGCGTTCTTCAGCAAAACGAGATATGAAAAGAAACGCTGAGCTAGAAGAATAAGCTCCCACTAAAATTTAACAAGTCTTTATATATTAAATAGGTAAAACGATGAAACGAATGATGTTATTTATTATGACGAATATTGCCATTATGGTCGTATTGAGTATTACTTTGCGCTTATTAGGTGTGGACAGTATATTAGCAGAGAACGGCTCAGATATTAACATACAGGCACTAGTCATTCTTTCTGGAGTCATTGGTTTTGGCGGTTCATTTATTTCGCTATTGATATCGAAATGGATGGCAAAGCGAATGACCGGCGCGGTTGTTATTACCAATCCAAGAACAAATATGGAAAAATGGTTAATGCGTACGGTTGAAGAACAAGCAAAAACGGTGGGCATCAAAATGCCAGAAGTGGCTATTTTTCCATCGCCTGCAATGAATGCTTTTGCCACTGGCGCCAGAAAAAATAATGCACTAATGGCTGTTTCTCAAGGCTTGTTAGATAACATGGCGCAAGGAGAAATTGAAGCAGTGGTTGGTCATGAAATGAGTCATATTGCGAATGGTGATATGGTGACGTTGGCACTTATTCAGGGCGTAGTGAATACCTTTGTGGTTTTTTTATCTCGTATTATTGGACACGTTGTTGATCGTGTCATACTGAAAAATAATGAAGGCTATGGTATCGGCTACTTTGTCAGTGTTTTGGTATCACAGATTGTGTTGTCCATACTTGCTTCAACCATTGTGATGTATTTTTCAAGAAAACGGGAATTTGTTGCTGACACGGGTGGAGCAGACTTAGCAGGACACCATAATATGATCAATGCACTAAAACGACTTGGTCAGGTAGAGCCTGAAGCCTTGCCAGAACAAATGGCGGCATTTGGTATTAATGATAAAGGCGGTATTATGGCTTTATTTTCATCTCATCCACCGATTGAAGCTAGAATACAGGCTTTAGAAAAGCGTGCTGCAAGCCGCGCATAAAGATAAGGAATAGACTATTGGCTGCTATTGAAAAACTTATTGCGGGTTACCACCGCTTTCGCGGTGGTTATTTTGAGAAAAACCGCGAACGATTGGAAGATCTTGCACATCTAGGGCAATCTCCCAAAGTTGCAATTATTGCTTGTTGTGATTCACGCGTAGATCCTTCTGTTATTACTGATAGCACACCGGGAGATTTATTTGTCATTCGTAATGTTGCTAACCTAGTACCACCTTGTGAAGGAAAGGGTGACTGGCATGGTACAAGTGCTGCGTTACAGTTTGCAGTATGTGGTTTGAATGTTGATCATATCATTGTCTTGGGACATGCGCGGTGTGGTGGCATTCGTTCTCTATTAGAAGAACAAGATAGCAGCAATGAAGATGAGTTTATTTCTTCTTGGATGAGTATCGTCGATGAAGCCCGTGAGCAAGCCTTAGCGAAAGATGAATTAAAAACATTAGATGAGCAAGCTCATGCTTGCGAACTGGATGCTATTAAAATTTCTTTACGTAACTTACAAACTTTTCCATGGATACGCGAACGAGTAGAACAAAACCGTTTACAGTTACATGGTTGGTATTATGATATGACATCAGGTGATGTTTTACGTTTTGATGATAACCATAATGGTTATGTTTCATTATGATAATTAGATAACACGGCAAGCCTATCATTTTGTAACTTAAATCTAGAATCCAGCCTAAATTCAGCGTATTCTTGCAGCGTATACAATTACTATGCTGAGGAGATTACTGCGTGGATTTTGAATGGATTGCTATAGCACTAGGTGATGTTAGCTGGATCTTTTTGGCTTTTTTACTTGGATTTCTTGCAAGGCTAATTAATCTTCCTCCCTTGGTTGGTTTTTTAGCAACGGGGTTTGTTCTAAATTACCTTGGTATTACTGCAGGTGAAACACTTCAAAAATTAGCTGATCTTGGTATCACGTTATTGCTTTTTACTATTGGGCTAAAACTAAATTTAAATGTCCTGATAAGACCGCAAGTCTGGTTAGTTACGGCATTACACTCCTCTATTATTACTGTTGTTTTTGCCAGTATTATTTTTATTTTTGCGATTATGGGTGTATCGCTATTTGCAGCATTAGATCTTAAAACATCATTGATGATTGCTTTTGCATTGAGTTTTTCCAGTACAGTTTTTGTAGTGAAATTACTTGAAGAGAAAGGAGAAATGAAATCGTTACATGGACGCATCGCAATTGGTATTTTGGTAATGCAAGATTTGGCGGCAGTCATCTTTTTAGCCGCTTCTTCGGGGAAAGTTCCTTCAGCATGGGCTTTACTTTTATTTTTGCTTATTCCCTTGCGTCCTTTATTACATCAATTATTACAAAAAACAGGTCATGGAGAACTGTTGATTTTGTATGGCTTAGTGTTAGCTTTGGGGGGGGCAGAACTATTTGAATTGGCCGGTGTAAAAGGAGACTTAGGTGCACTTATTATGGGAGTGTTGATATCCACACATGTTAAATCATCAGAGATGTCGAAGTCGATGTTGGGATTCAAGGATTTATTTTTAGTTGGCTTCTTCCTCTCTATTGGTATGTCGGGTTATTTTTCTGTAGAAATGTTGCTCATTGCTTTGTTACTTGTTCCCTTTATATTTGTTAAATCTACATTATTCTTTATTTTAATGACTCGTTTCAAACTGCGGGCACGAACTTCTTTATTAACAAGTTTGAACTTAACAAATTACAGTGAGTTTGGGCTTATTGTTGCTGCGATCGGTGTCAGTAATGGTTGGTTAGGCGCGGAATGGTTAGTCATTATTGCACTTACACTGTCGTTGTCATTTATTATTTCTGCACCTCTCAATAAAATTGATGACAGAATTTATTGTAAGTTTAAAAAAATCTTAATGCGATTTCAAAGTAAAAATAGATTACCGGATGATAAATTGTTAGATACCTTGGGTGCAACCATTGCTATTTTTGGCATGGGCAGAGTAGGGAGTGGTGCCTATGATAAAATGCGTGAACGTTATGGAGACACCGTTATTGGAATAGATTTCGATACTGATCGTGTTAAAGAGCACCAAGCTAAGTCTAGAAATGTATTGCATGGAGATCCCAGTGATGCAGATTTTTGGGAAAAAATATCACAAGGACACAGTATTGAGTTGGTTATGCTAGCTTTGCCAAACCTTCAATCTAACTTAGATGCTCTAGAACAATTACGAGGGATTTCTTTTAGTGGTCGCATTGCGGCAACGGCAAGGTTTCCTGATGAAATTTTAACATTGGAAAAAGCGGGAGCTACGGCAGTATTCAATATTTACACAGAAGCAGGTGCTGGGTTTGCAGAGCACGTTGTAAATAATTTTGTAGCATAAAACGCATTTTATTTTACTTAGAGACAGCTGATGAAAAAACAATTTAAAAAAGAATACATTGCACCTTGGGAAAAGGCTTTTGATCGGTTATTAACACCGCTTGAAGAATTCATACACCGCCAAACAACCAGTGGTGTTTTATTGATGCTGTGTGCAATTATTGCGCTGTACTTAGCAAATAGCCAATGGAACACGGCATACTTACAAATTTTAAAAACCCCCCTGACTATTGGTTTCCCAGAATTTCAATTGTCTAAGTCATTACATCATTGGATCAACGATGGTTTAATGGCAATGTTTTTTTTCGTTATTGGTTTAGAGTTAAAACGAGAAATTTTGGTGGGTGAACTTGCTGATCTTAAGCAAGCCATGTTTCCTATTATTGCCGCCATTGGTGGTATGGTACTTCCAGTGTTGATTTACATGAGTATTAACCCGGAAGGAGATACCTTTATAGGTTGGGGTATACCGATGGCAACTGACATTGCTTTTGCATTAGGCGCATTGGCTTTATTAGGTAAACGAATTCCTAAAAATTTATTGACGTTTCTTGTTGCTCTTGCCATCGTTGATGATTTAGGTGCTGTGATGGTTATTGCGGTATTTTATACCGACACAATAAATATTCAGGCTTTAATTATTGCGATTGTTATTTTTGGTTTTTTATTGGCTTTAAATCTCGGTGGTATTCGCCGACCATTACCTTATATATTGCTAGGTGTGGTGTTATGGATTGCTATGCTGAAAAGTGGGGTGCATGCAACACTTGCGGGTATTTTACTGGCGTTCACTATCCCTATGCGCCCTAAATATGAACCTGCACGTTTTCTTTTACATATAAATGAAATGGTTGAGAAAATAAAACGTGCTTACAAAAATGAGCCGAATATCATAAAAAATGATGAACTGCGTTCACGGGTTCGTGCATTAGGAGAAGGCGTGCAGTTAGTGCAAGCACCAGCACAAGTTCTTGAGCGAACTATGCATTTACCTTCTTCGTATTTAATTATCCCAATATTTTCTTTAGCCAATGCAGGTATTCCAATTGATTGGTCGTCTTTCGGAAGCATAGTCACTCACCCTGTATCTATAGGTATTACGTTAGGACTAGTCTTGGGTAAGCTTTTTGGTATTGCAGGTTTTACGTGGGTTGCCGTAAAATTAGGAATAACGTCTTTGCCTCATGGCTTAAATTTCAAACATATTATTGGGGCTGCTTTAATGGGGGGCATCGGTTTTACGATGTCGATCTTTATTGCAGAATTAGGTTTTGCTAATTCAGACGAGAATTTACTGATGGCAAAAACAGGTATTTTATTGGCCTCTGCTTTAGCGGGTGGGTCGGGGTTTGTTTGGTTATATTTTACGGCAAAAAAATAACAGATAAACTATTGCTGGTTTAGTTATTTTCAATTAGCTGCGCAGCATGAATTAAAGCAGAGAGTCGTTCTAAATGAATAAATTCTTCGCTCAAGGGTTTTAAAACATTTTGTTGTTGCAAAAATATTTTAACTTTTGGGCGCATGCCGACTAAGAGAACTTTTTGACCTGCTGTATCGAGTGTGTCACAAATCATATCGTTTAAAGCCATTGATGCAGTAAGATCAACCATGGGAACAGCGCTTAAATCTAATACCAATATTTTATAATTATCAAAATGAGATAAACGACGCACCATACCTTTGGCTGCACCAAAGCTAAGAGGGCCTTCTATATGGTAAAGAAGAATTTGTCCCTTGGCTTGTTCCATAATAGCTTTTTCAGCATCTTGTAATGGAAATTCTTCGGTTGGTAAATTAATGGTGGTGGTGTTTTCCATTTGTAAATCAGACATACGCTTCATGAATATCATTGCTGCCATGACCATACCTGTTGCAACCGCAATAATAAGATCAATAAACACGGTCATTAGTAAAACGGTAAGCATCATGCTGATGCCAGCTTTAGGCACAGTACCTAAGCGTTTGAGGTAATCCCAGTCAATAATATCAGTCCCCACTTTTACTAAGATACCGGCTAATACGGCTTTAGGAATAGTTGATGCAAGTTCATCTGCGCCTAATACAATAAGTAATAAAATAACGGCATGTAATGCTCCCGAAATAGGTGTTAAACCACCGGCTTTTACATTAACTACTGTGCGCATAGTTGCTCCTGCACCGGGTAAGCCACCAAATAATCCAGCGATAGTATTACCAATTCCTTGCCCTATCAGCTCTCGATCTGATTTATGATGAGTACGAGTAACATTGTCAGCAACGAGTGAAGTGAGTAATGAATCTATCGCGCCGAGTGCGGCTAAAATAAGCGCTGATTTAATCATGTCGGGTAGGTATTGCAACATGATGGTTGGTAAGTGAGGTTGAGGAAAGCCTGTTGGTATCTCTCCAAGAATAGGGCTGCCACTGTCTTTAAAAATTAATGTATAAGTAAGCGTGCCAACTACTAGTGCAAGTAGGGGAGAGGGTACCAATTTATTTAATTTAGGTAAAAATTTGGGTACACCATAAACAATCACTAAGGCAATCAATGCAAGTATCAGTGAAGGGTTATGAATGTTAGCAAAGAAGCTTGGCATCATTTGTACGGCTTCAATAGGTTTTGCAGAAGTTGGATGGCCAAGTAATGGGCCAATTTGAATAAGAATAATAATCACACCAATGCCACTCATAAAACCAGAGACAACTGGGTGAGGGACAAACTCAATGAATTTACCAATACGTAAGAAACCAAAGAGTATTTGGAATAAGCCGCCCATCATTACTACAGTAAAGGCAAGCGATGCGCCTAGTGCGGGATCAGCGGGAAATAATGCTGTGTACTGAGTAAAAATAAGCGCCATAACAACTGTCATGGGTCCTGTTGGTCCAGAAACTTGGGCAGGAGTACCACCAAAAAGCGCAGCAAAAAAACCAACAAATATCGCACCGTAAATTCCTGCGATAGGACCGGCACCCGAGGCAACACCCATTGCTAAGGCAAGGGGCAAGGCAACAACCGCAGCGGTTAGACCACCGTAAATATCGCCACGTACATTATTAAAGTGCAGGCCGTTTATAAAGCTCATTATTATGTCAAATCCACACTATTAAAATAGATCCGCCAACCACATGTGAACTAAAATACTTGATGCATAGCCTAAGCCGATAGCCCAAGTCCATTTTAAATGAGCGAAAAAAGTATATACACCACGTGCTTGTCCCATTAAGGCAACACCCGCAGCAGAACCAACAGAAAGTAAGCTACCACCAACACCGGCAGTTAAGGTAACAAGTAACCATTGTCCATCAGACATATTTGGGTTCATGGTGAGAACAGCAAACATAACAGGTATATTATCTACAATGGCTGAGAGTAAACCGACGGCAATATTTGCTGAGGTTGCTCCCCATTGTGAGTACATAATGTCAGAGGCTAATGCTAAGTAACCTAAGAAACCTAAACCGCCTACGGCAACAACAACGCCATAGAAAAATAACAAGGTGTCCCATTCGGCACGTGCTATTTTGTTAAATACATCGAAAGGAACAACTGCGCCGACAGGTGAATGCGTTCCATTGCTGTTTATTTCTTTAGATTCTTCAACATGATGTGTCATTTTTAAGTAATAGCCAAAAAATTGTAAGTAAGCTAAACCGGTTAACATACCGATGACGGGAGGTAAGTGTAAGAAGTTGTGGTAACTAACTGCAGTCATAATAGTAAGTAAAAATAATCCAACAACAATCAATGCGCCTCGTTTCATTTTTTCTTTTTCATTTACTGCAGCAGGTTTTTCATTGGGAATCGCAAAGTGCATAATTGCAGCAGGCACGACAAAGTTAACTACGGCAGGAATAAATAAGTTAAAAAACTGATCAAATTGCAATATGCCTTTTTGCCAAACCATTAACGTGGTGATATCACCAAAAGGACTAAAGGCTCCACCAGCATTCGCTGCGACAACAATATTAATTAGAGATAACACAACAAATTTTTGATTGTCTTTACCTACAGCCATAACAACGGCTGCCATTAATAATGCGGTTGTTAAGTTATCTGCAACAGGGGATATGAAAAAGGCAAGAGTACCTGTTATCCAAAAGAGTGAACGAAAACCAAAACCTTTATTAATTAACCATGACCGCAGTGCGTCGAATACTTTTCGTTCCGCCATTGCATTTATGTAAGTCATGGCAACGAGTAAGAACAACATAAGTTCTGCATATTCTAATAAGTTATGGCGTACTGCAGCTTCGGCAGCAGTGTTCATGCCATGGCTTACATAGATATAACCAATGAGCGCCCAAATTATTCCTGCTGCTAATATAACCGGTTTTGATTTACGCAGATGAGTGAACTCTTCTGCCATGACAAATAGGTAAGCGATAACAAAAATAGCTAAGGCGGCATAACCGACGGGGTGATTAGTGAGGTCGAGTCTTTCTGCTGTTGCTGATGAAGCAAAGGTTAATCCTGGTAATAAAAGCATCATCAGTGCGGTTAGTGTTCTTTTCACGTTACTTTTCCTATTTCTATACTTTAAATAATAAAACGGGGCCAATAGATAAACTTTAGCCCCGGTTAAATCTTAATATTTTAGATTATTTTAAAAAACAATATTTAACATAGTGAGTGAAACAATTAAAAATAAAATAGTCATAATGCCACCCGCTTTTAAGAAGTCGGGTACGCGGTATCCACCTGGGCCCATTATCAATGCGTTAACTTGATGGGTTGGAATTAAAAATGAATTTGATGTTGCAATCGCAACGGTCAATGCAAACACGGCTGGATCAGCACCAGCACCAATTGCGATATTCACAGCAAGAGGAACAAGCAACACGGTCGCGCCAACATTAGACATAACCAAAGTAAAGAAGGTCGCTAAAATGGCAATAACGGCCTGTAAAACCCATATTGGGACATCCCCCATAAAGTTTAACGTTGCATCTGCAATCCAAGCGGCGGTACCTGAACTTTCAACTGCAAAGCCGAGAGGTATTAAACTTGCGAGTAAAAATACTGTTTTCCAGCTTACGGCTTCATAGGCTTCATCCATACTAAGTACGCCACTGAGAACCATGCCCATAGCACCGACAAGTAATGAAATAGATAATCGTAAGTCAGAGAAAAGAACCAAACTTAACGCAATAGCAAAAAAGAACAAAGCAAATCCTAATTTTGCTGGACGAGATTTTTCTTCATGAGGGTATTCTGTTGTAACCACAACAAAATTTTTCTTATCTTCAGATAGACGTTCAAGCGCTTCCCACGTGACATGAGCAACTAGTGTATCGCCTGCTTGTAACTCGAGATCTCGAACACCGTCGCCTTCACGAACGGTTTCTCCACCGCGAAGAATGGCAAGTAAAGATAAACCATAGGTTTTACGCATCCAGACATCACGGGCACTTTTACCGATTAATGATGAGCTAGGTGGAATAACAATTTCAGCAACACCTGCTTTTGCGGCAGACAATGCTTCGTTAAAACTTTCGAGTTGCTTACGTGTTTTTAAACCAAAACTATCAACAAAGCCTTGTATGGCATAGGGAGATCCAATGATGCCTAAAATAGTACCAGGCTCTATACCGGTATCACGCGCAACCCCGCCTGCACCAATACGAAGATCATCCGTACCTCGACGCAGAGCAATAATTCTGATTTTATATTTATGTTCAACATCTTCAAGTATGTGGCCAATTAATTTACTGTCGTTTGGCACAATAATTTCGTTTAAATCATAATCAAGATTATAAAGTTCTTGGAAATAATCCATTGCGCTTGCCGGCGCATTTCCTTCCGATTTATTTTTAGGTAAGACAAAGCGTCCAGCGATCACAAAATATAAAATTCCCGTTGCAACTAGAGCTAAACCAATCGGTGTGACGTCGAAAATATTAAAAGTCTCCATCGGCGTAATGTTAGCTGGCAAGGCTGAATTAGAAGTAAGAATTAAATCATTCAATAAAATAAGAGGGCTTGATCCAACCATGGTCACTGTGCCACCGAGAATAGCCGTAAAGCCCATGGGCATTAATAAGCGAGACATCGGTAAGCCGGTACGAGCAGAAATGCGACTAACTACGGGTAAGAAAAGAGCGGCTGCTCCTACATTTTGCATAAAGCTTGAAATGATACCAACAGTCCCCGAAACAATCGGGATAACGCGTTGCTCGGTGTTACCGCCGACTTTGAGAATAAAGCTAGCAACTTTAGTCATTAAGCCCGTTTTATCTAAGCCAGAGCCAATAATCATCACGGCAACGATAGACATGACGGCATTACCCGCAAAACCATTAAACAAATTCTTTGGTTCAACTAATGGGGCGGACAAACCCATAGAAGTATAAAGTAAGCCCGTTAAGCCAAGAACTACCATCACGGTGACTGCTGCAACATCTACCTCAACAATCTCAAAAGCAAAGAGGAAGATAGTAAATAGTAATATTGCTGTTACCCATGCGACCTCTGTTGTAGGCACAATAGTTTTAAGGAATAAACCCAGCAGAATAAAAAAAACTGCGGCAATAAGATTTTTCATGTTTGCTTTGGCAAAAGCTGCGATATCCAACGTGTTTTCCCCTAATTAAAGATGATCCTAATGTACTAGATTTTCCCTAGATAATGGCGTAACTAGTAATAGAAATTAACGCAGAATTATATAGTTAATGACCTCATTGTGAAAGACATGTGCATGATTCAAGCTATTCATTTTATTATGTTTTTTGTATAAATAATTAATACAGTGGGCAATTTGTATTGTGTTTTTCAGGCAAAAAAAAAGCCTGACGTAAGTCAGGCTTTTTTTGAATCAAATTAACTAAGTCTTACTGACGAACAGCTGGACCATTAATTTTGATACCGTTACTCATATAAGTATGGAAATACTCAAGTGCAACGTATTCTGGATTCTGCTTACCTTTCTTACCTTTCAAAGGTTTTGCACGAACTTGCTTGTTACAACCACCGTAGCGACGTTGGATTGTACCAAAACCATCAAATGGACCAGACTTGCCTTTCTTCTTAGCAGTTTTCTTTGCCCATTTACGACGCCATACTGGGAAGTGCGAAGTATGACCTAGTGCAGGTGAAAGTAAGTTACCACGTGCCATCATGCCATGATTATAAACGTGACAATCAGCACAAGAGAAGTTTAATTGACCACGTTTTGCGTAGAAATGACGCTTGCCACGGTTATAAACTGCCATTGATTTTCTGCTACGATCAATTTTTACATTGATTTTATGGCCTTTAGAAGTGCTTGTCATGTAAGCCGCGATACCTGCGAATTTACCTTTACCGTACTTTAATTTTTCTTTCTTAGGGTTAAAGCCATTCTTCTTGATGCAAGCCATAAGGTCGCCTTCTAAAGTATGAACTTTTCCACCTTTCCACATTGGGTAGTTTTGGCGAATGCCTTTACCACGGTTAGGGAAACATTTTGCAATGCCATATTTTTTGAAGAGTTTAGCGCCAGCATCGACACCGTCTTCATATGGAGGAAATTCTTCGATATTTTCCCATTCTGCACGACGGTTTTCATCTAGTGCGTAGATGCCGTTGCCATAATCTTGCGTTTTAACCCCAGGGTTCATTTTTTTGAAATAAGCACGAAACTTATTCAAATCCCCTTTTGGAGAAGCGCCAGCTACTATCGGTGATAAACCGATGAGTAAAGCCGTTGCTGCTACGATAATTTTTTTCATTTTAAAAACTCCTGTCATATCTATAATGAGTAAGGATAATTGTAGTTATTGTTATTAACGTACTTTAGTAGAGCCTGATTCCGAGCCACCTTTGTTATCAGACCAAGTTAATGTCACAGTATCGCCTTTTTTAGCGCCTGCAAATTGGAAT
>VAOX01012301.1_pt1 | contig 13667 bp, 9 predicted proteins | sample 3393891 | NCBI WGS metagenome assembly VAOX01 (sample SAMN08290429, study PRJNA428436) | hydrothermal vent metagenome | isolation source: Deep-sea hydrothermal vent chimney | place: Indian Ocean: Southwest Indian Ridge | depth 2822 m m | reverse complement strand
CTCTCAATTGCCCGTCCTAATCCAGTCACGCTACTTCGTTTCTCATGTATTGCGGCAAGAACATTTACTTTAACTGAGGCCAATCTTAAATTATGCATCCAGGGAAATGCATCATCCAATATTTTGTGACATACTTTAGTTGCGTGCATGGTGAGATCCTTTATTTGGCTTTGACACCTCTAATTGATCACATATCACCATGCATGTCTATTTATTTTCTATAACTCCTTGTTTTTGATCACGTTTTCGTGGGGATACCTCAGGGTCAGAGCCCCTTTAAGGTTAATTTTTTAGTTGTGTTATATGGTTTATAGTGCAATTCCAGTATTTAAATAGAATTGTGTATCACCTAAATTCTTGTCAAGACCTTCTGCGACACCAATAGTAATTGGTAATATAATAGAATCAAAGCCTATTTGAAGCTCAAAAGCAAATTCAAAGCCGACAGAACTGTAGATATCATTGGATTGCCCTTTGTTCCAAACCGAACCAGTATCAATAAAAAAGTTAGACCACATTTTACCAATCCCCATAGGAAATACTGAATAGCCGTCATAGTACATTGCGATTGGCATACGCCACTCAATAATTGCTCTAGCTACACTGGTACCTTCTAGCTGTGGATCTTTATCGTATCCTCGCAAGGCAAAATTTCGACGCCCCAATTGAGTAATGTCTGCTGCCGCAGCTCCTGTATCTAAAGAACTGCCTAAACGAAACTTTTTGATGTTATCGCCACCAGAGCCGTAAAGTGCAGAAAGCTTCAGCGTATTGGCGCCTCCTACATCAATATAACCGTCAAATTCTGCAATTACTGCTGTACCGCTATTATCAGAATTAGCATCATAGCTTTCAACTGTCATTAGAGTCGAGATACCATCCGTTTGACTAATACCATGAGGAAAACGCTCAAGATTATTAAAATTCACAACACCACCAATTAAAGTATTATGAACTGTAGATATCGCGTTTGTTGCCACGGTTACAGTTTTAATTTTTTCTTTAGTTGCACCAAAGGCAAAATCAGTAGACCAGTCTGTGGTATTCATTGGGTAATGCACTAAAGCTTGATAACGAAACTCATCATCCCAAGCTATAACCGTTTTAGGATCCGTATCACTTTCAAGGATTGACACACTACTTTCTGCGTATAACGAAATTCGATTGTAATAATTATATGTAAAGAATCCACCAAATTTATCAATGTCTTTATTAAGATAATAAGTTGGTTGGACACTCCACTGATGAAAACCGAGAATATCTTTGCCTTCAACTAAAAAACCAATATTCGAGTCTTGCTGTGATGATGTTGCAAAAATAGGAGTCCAACCAACAGGTTTAATTGTATCCCATGCAGAGTAGTCTTCTCCCTCTTCAATTTTATCAGGTGCAAAATCTGCTTGCGTTGTTATTAGCGAACTTAAGTCCATGGCATTATCAACATTCTTAACAGTCTTTCCAAAAACAGTCGCTTTTGGAATAAAACGAATCTGTTGATTTGTCCCAGTGTATTCAACCAACCATAAACTATCATCTTTAACGGGAACAAATTCTTCAATAAAGCCTAAGCTATTGGTTAAAGTTGAAATTTCATTTTTTTCGACATCCAATTTTTTAACTTCAAGTTGGTATTTTGAATCGGCAATAAAAAGTACATCACGCCCATTAGCAGCATAACGGGGTAAACGTTCTAATTGAGGTGAGTTAGTAACCTTAGTCCATTTGAAATTCGTTATATCGAACTCTTCCAAATTCCAACCGGTGTTACTACGTTTCACACTAGCCACCAATTTATCGGCGATAGGTGATAAGTCAAAATCACCAATAACATCACCATAAGGCAATGTCACCAGTTTTTGTATTTTACCAGTAAGACTAACGACAACCAGACTGCTTTTACCGCCATCTACTTGCACCGCATAAATTACATCGCCAGATTTAGACCACCGAGCCCTTACAAGCCGAGCACAATTTGTAATCCGTTGTAAGTCTGTAGCCCCATCCTTTATGACATAAAGATCAATTGTAATATTAATATTATCGCAAATATCAGTTCTGCCAATCAAAAGTCCAGAGCTTTTGTTCCAATGAAGGTAGTTAACTGCTTTTAAGTCAACAATGTTCTTTTGTTCACCATTTGTAAAAGCTTGTTTTATAGTAGATAAACTAACTGCATCGTTATGATAATAATAAATAGAATCATTTGGTCCTTCAGTAATAAATTTATTATAAAACTTATCACTAACTAAAATGTTACCCTGCATGACTCCAATATCGTTAATTTCTTTTATTTGCTTAGCAAACCGCTGCTTTAAATAGGCATGGTACTTAGCCCAGAGCTTTTCGTTATCCATACTAAAGGTATCTTCAGAACGGGAGTCCATTCGCCATGGAATTAAGTTATCATTATAATTTGTTATGTATTCAACAACTTTATCTTCACCGTATGTGTCCTTAACAAACTGAAAAAAGTAGGTACCATAGACATAAACTTGCCCAAAAGGCCAACGCGAAACATTGTATCCTTCATAACTTTCTTCACTAAATGATCGTAATCCGGTTAACACTTCCTGACGCATTTTAGATTCAAATAAAGCATTTTTACCACGCCCCAAACCATTATGAGACTCATCATAAACAGCAATACCTTCTGATAGCCAATTTGGCGCATACAACTCAGGATATGTAATAAATGTCGAAAATCCTGTGGTAGTACCAATTACCGATCGAATTGATTCGGGTGTACCAGAAACCTGATCTAGATGGATAACATGAGTGTATTCATGAGTAAATACCAATTCAATCCAACCGGTATGATCCATTAACTCACCATCAAATGGCGCATTCATTAAAATAAAAAATTGATTATACGGTAGTGCGGTAGCGCCGCCATTTGAAGTATCTTCTGTGTCATTAATGACAATTTCAGTTTTTCCCTTCGGTTGCCATTTTAACTTTTTAGTAACTTTTTTATTTACTTTTTCAGCAATTATCGCCATACGCTGCGCAAATTTAAAATGCTTCTGCTGATAATTTATTCTGAAATGTTCAGTTGTCAGGGTTTTCCAATTATCAAATGGTGATGGTTGTGAAACATTGGGATCTGTAATTAAACTTTGAACAGAATATGCCTGAGCCTTAACTACTCTCGGCAAAAATATAATAAAAGCAATAAATACCATGATAGTAATTAAATGCTTAGCGTTTACTCCATAAAACATGACAATCTCCAATTTTTAATTTTTACAATAACCTAACACATAATAACATAATTAACTAAATTTCTGTATATGCATATAACGCATGTATTTCAAAGTTGCACAGGACAACTGAAAAATACATATTATTACTATTATTATCAATTACCACATTTGCACTCGATCCTTAGGATCCATGTACATTATATCTTTTGGAGTTGTTTTAAAAATATCGTGAAAAGTATCAATATTTCTTACAGTACCGTTAATTCGATATTCAGCCGGTGGATGAGAATCTGTTTCGATTAGTTGTTTTAGAAATTTTGATCTAATCTTTGTTCGCCATACTTTAGCGACCTGCGTAAAAAATGCTTTTTGTGCTATTTTTTTATCAGAACCTTGTTTATTAATGAGTCGCTGGTAAGCTTTTAATGCTATTTCAACACCATTAAGGTCACCAATAATTTCACCAACCTCTATCTCCCCTTTTAAAAATACGCCAGGTTCTATCTCATAGGCATTAGCTTGCTTTATCAATTTTTGTTTTAGCTTGTCATAGTGCTTGCGATCTTTTTCAGTCCACCAGTCATTTAAATTTCCATCTACATCAAACAAACTACCTTGGTCATCAAAAGCATGACCAATTTCATGCGCTATGACAAAACCGATACCACCGTATAGTGCCGCATCACTCATTTTTAAATCAAAAATTGGCGGACGAAGAATACCACCGAGTAACACAAATTTATTTTGACTTGCTATATAGTAAGCATTTACAGTTTGAGGAGGTTGATACCACTCCTCTTTATCAACCGGTTTACCTAATTTATTAATACTACGTTTGAAGTAATATTGAATACTTCTTTTACTATTACCGATTAAATCATTATCCTTCGCAATTAATGACGAAAAATCATCCCATTTATCAGGATGACTAATATTGTATTTCATGCCTGACAATTTACTAAGGCCTTTTTTCTTGGTTTCAGGACTTAAGCGTTTAGATTCCGTAATTGCAATTTTAAATTCTTTTTTGAGATTTTCAATCAAAGTAGTAATCTTAGCTTTCCCCTTATTATTTAAGTATTTTTTAGTATAGACCTTGCCTAATAACATGGGCATCACAGAACCCACATATTCAACGCCTAACCGCCATTTAGGTGGTGCACTTTTTAGTAAGCCCAGTTTCTTTTTATACTCTAGTGCTACCAAATCAAATTTTTCACTTAATAACTCAGCATAAGTACTAAGCAAGGAAGCCTTTAAATAGTTTTTCCACTCCGAAACTTTAATTGACGTTAATAAAGTATTCATTTTTTTAAGGTAAGTCGGTTGAAATACAACAAATTCGGCGGTATCTGGGAAATGGCGAATTTTCATGTAGTTATCAAACTGGAAATTACTTAATAATTTTTTCAGCTCCGTGTAACTATATTGATTGTAGGTTCGTACCGCATCACGACTATCTTCTGGAGTCCACTGGATTTTAGCTAATTTCTTATGCACCTCTAGGACTTGTGAGGTTCTTTGTTCAGGATTATCAAACTTAGCAATTTTCATTAAACTAACGAGATACGCTGCATACATTTTTTGCTGCTCGAGAGAATAAGCATCAGAACCATCGTATTGACTTTTGGGTAAGTCGATACCACTTTGTCCAACAACAATAACATTTTTTGTGGAATCTTTAGAATCAGCTTGAACATCAAATATGATGGGGGTTGTTATTCCGATGGCACTAAAATTAGCAAATATTTTTATAATATCATCATGCGTTTGGCTGGCATCAATGGAATCAAGCTCTTTTTGTATTGGTTTTATACCCAGACGATTTCGTTTTTTCATATCCATAAAGGCAAAATATAGATTGTGAACTTTTTTTTCGTCACTTGTTAAATTTGTATTTGAATGTAAGGTTTGAAACATTTTTTTTAAATTTAAGTTAACTTCATCTTGCAACAAACTAAAATTCATGATCATCGCTTTATCATCAGGAATGACTGTATTTTGTAGCCACTCATAATTGATGGATTGATAAAAATTATCTTTTACCGTTGGTTTTTTATCCTGCGTTGCAGAACTGGCATAACTTGTGCTGAAAGACAAAACAAAGATCAATGCTGTACCGATGTTTTGAATGTTTTTCTTTTTCATTATTTTATTCCCTGCTGGTATTCCATAAACTTTTATACGATAACTAAATTACTGTATTTTTTATCAAGAAACGATGCTGTGATCGGCATAATCCAAACAGTATCATCGTTTAAGTGCCATGATGGCACCTAATAAATATTTTGGGTTATGTGCAGAGTCGTACATGGGATGTACTTTCTGGTCTGTATCAAACAGGCCGTATACTGCCATTTGTGCTGTTCGAACAGAGTATTCTACTGTAAAGACACAGTCTTTTGGTGCTTCGGCAAATTGCCCCAAAAAAGCAAAGTTCGTTGCACCTTTCGGAATGACATCTGGCCTGTCACCTAGTAAACGCGGCATAAATAAACTATCAACAAAAGGCATTGCAACAGGAATGCAATTAATTTTTCCTGCATCGGTAACAGGCTTCATTAAATCTTGAATCTTAAGGTGATAATATAACTCCTCAAGCATTTCAGCGCCTGTACATTCCGCCATTGTTTTATCAATGTAATTACCTTTTCTGTCGGGATATAAACCGTAACCCCAGAATATTTTTACATTATCTGGTTGATTAGGAAAGTGTGGTTGACGTGCAATCACGATTGACATTAACCAATTTGAATCAACCATGGTTACAAGTCCACCCGTTCCATCAACATTTCCTGAGAAATTTTCCATGTAATCATGAAAAGTTGAGTCTTCCAGTGTGGCGGTAAAAGAGAACCATTTTTGCAAATCGATATTGTCACAAAATGGATCGGGGTTTCCAAAAGCATTGTCTTTAGCCGCAATTTTTTTCCATAATTGCCACGAGCCAGATTCTGCAATGCCTTTAAGCTCGGCGGGCTTATCCCAACCGCCATTATCAGTGCTTTCAGTTATTGAACCATTAGTGATAAATACATAATCATTTTCACCAAGAATAATTTCAGTGCCATTCTTCATATGCAGTACAGAAGCCGTCTTTTCATCGGCTGATAAATTAAAATCGATATCAACGACTTCTTTACCCATTTCAAAATTAACATTTTTATCTTCGAGATATTTTTTTATAGGTTTAACCACAGAATCATATTGATTATACTTTGTTCGCATTACGCCACCGAGTCTATTCAAGCCATCAACTAAGTGGATAAAGCGTTTCATGTATCGCCTCATTTCAGCAAGACTGCTCCATTTTTGAAAAGCAAACATTGTTGTCCATATATACCAAAAATTGGTTTCAAAAAATTCATGATCAAACCAATCTTCAATGCGTTTATTCGCTAACGATTTTTCAGATACAAAGGTGAGTTTTATCAAGTCCGATTGCTGCTTAAAAGATAGACCATAAGAAGATACGTCTAATTTTTTGCCATTTTTTAATAGTCGTGCTTGTCCATTTGATACAAAACGTTCATTAAATTCAAACGACTCATCTCTAGCCGAAATATCGGAATCCTCTAATGAAGGTATATGTGACAATAATTCCCAAAAACATTCGTAATGCAATTCATGCATTCGACCACCACGGATAACATATCCGTTTTCTTTTTTACCTGCGCCATCAAGTGCGCCACCGGCTATTTTGTCTTTTTCTAAAATATAAATATTTTCAGCCGGTACTCCGGCATCCTTTTCCAGGTACACAGCACTAGCAAGAGAAGCAATGCCACTACCAATTAAATAAATTTTTGAGTTTTTGTTGTTTTTGTTGTTTTTGTTATTCATTTGTGTCCATTCCTTGTGAATTTAGTAGTTAGCCAGATATCGCTGTACTACTGTTAAACATTATACTAACTGGGCGTTAGTATAAAGCGCGTTACACGGCATTTATAGTGAACATTTTTAATTTTTTTTGCTGCTGCTGTTCCGTTTTTGATCCAAAATTTATTATCAAAAAATTCATTAGTTGGATATTTACTCTAAAAACTGTAACATACCCCTTTAAATAGGAGCACAAAATGAAAAAGATAAATTACACTAATATACTAATAAGTTTAACGCTACCATTTCTATTAGTATCGTGTGCCTCCACATCAATTACCGGAACTTGGAAAGAAGCCAGTTACAATACCCCAATTAAAAAAATATTGGTTATTGGCCTTAGCAAAAATGCCACAAATAGACGGATATTTGAAGATACCCTAAGTCAAGATTTTAGAGATGAGGGAAAAAAAGCGGTTACCTCTGTGCATTATTTTAGCGACTATAAAAAAATTAACAAACTCTCACTAAAACCGATTGTGCGAAAAGAAAATATTGATACTGTTATTGTTGCCCGAGTTGTTCATATTGGTAAAGAAAACCAATACATACCGTCAAGCTATCCAGCTTCATATAATTCATTTGATAATTACTACGGTCGAATCAGTCCCTATTATAAAGATCAAGGTTACTATGTTTCAAACACAACGGTTTCGTTAGAAATCAATATGTATGAGACTCAAACAGCAAAACTAATCTGGGCTATTACCACAGAAACATTCGAGCCTAAAAATATCAATAAAGAAATAAAAATATTATCTGCGATAATTATTAAAGAACTTAAAAAAGATAACTTATTGTAAATATCATTTAATTTTATTATGCGTTTTTCTTACCTTAAACTAACACGATATTACGTTTTTGTTGTTCTATTACTAAGTATTCTGATAAATATAAGCAACGTTGTAGCGGATGAATTTACCTTCTCTCAAGCGTGGCAACGTGTGTTGCAAAATAACGATGGTTTAGCTGCGAGTGAAGCCGATAAAAATAAAGCGGCTTATCTACAACAAGCCGCCAAAAGTTTGTACTATCCTGAGATTAGTATCAATGGTGCATACTTACGTCTAGATGATGATATCAGCCTATCGCCATCACAAATATTTGATGCCATGCCGGCGGGTGAAACATTAAAAAACTTTTTAATAAGTAGTCTTGGTCCGTTAGCTGGTGGTTTTAATGATGCATTAACGCTACAAATTGCAGAAAAAAATGTCGTGACAGCATCCATCAGTATGGTCTGGCCGGTTTATACCGGTGGCCGCATCAATGCTGCTCAAGACATTACTGAAGGTCGATTTAAAGAATCTAAATATTTCTTACGTATTAAACAGCAGGAGTTGTTTGAGCAATTAACCAAATATTATTTTGGTGTTGTGCTGGCGCAACAGGTGATGCTTACTCGCAGTGATGCAGAAAAAAGATTGTACCAACATCTGGACAATGCTAAAAAATTAGAAAAACAAGGACAGATAGCTAGGGTTGAACGGTTAAAAGCTGAAGCCAGCCATGCCACCGCGAAAGTTGAACAAAACAAAGCGGTTCGAACTCTAGAGATTGCACAACTGGCTCTAAACAGTTTATTAAAGGCAGATAATAATGCCAATCCAGTTAATAAACTCTTTATCAATAACGCCATGCCAATGTTATCAGACATGATTGGTGCCACTCTTAACAATCATCCGGGACTCGGTGTGTTAGAGGCAAAAAGAATGCAAGCTCAAGGTTTGATTACGGTAAGGCGGGCAATATATTTACCCGAAGCATTCATGTTTGGCAGTTATAATCTTTATGAGCAGGAAACACTTGCAGCCGAGCTAGCACCTGATTGGTTAGTTGGTATAAAACTAAAAATCCCCATCACCAGTCGCAGCGGCCGTTCTGAAAAACTCCGTGCAGCCAGAACGACATTAATAAAAATTGATCACCTGAAGGCTCAGGCGATACGTGATCTTGGGTTGCTGGTGGAAAAAACCTGGCGCGAAGCTCAAACAGCTCAAGAAGAATATATCGGACTTGCTCCAAGTCTGGAACTTGCCTATGAAAATATTCGTTTACGAGCAGTTGCATTTGCTCAGGGATTATCGACATCTCTAGAAGTGGTTGATGCACAATTGTTTCTCGTGAAAGTCAGAACTCAAAGGCAAATAGCGGCATATCAATACGTGTTATCACTGGCGCGCTTACTGGCTTTAAGTAACCAGATGCCACAATTTTCAGACTATCAGAATAAGGTATATCAATGAATAAACGGCTATCACTAATAATAGGTATTGTTGTTACCTTTTTGTTAACGCTAATTGCATTTTCATTTTGGCAAGCCTATCAACCGGCGACTCAAAGATTGCAGGGACAAATTGAAGCTCGCCAATACAGCATTTCATCTAAGGTGCCGGGTCGTATTGATAATGTTATCGTTAAAAAAGGAGACCAAGTTAAGCAAGGCCAACTTATATTTACACTGCTTAGCCCAGAACTCGATGCAAAACTGGAACAGGCAAAAGCGGGAAGTGAAGCGGCTAACGCAATGGCTAAAGCAGCAGATAAGGGAGCTAGAAAGCAACAACTTGCCGCTGCAAAAGACAGTTGGCAAAAAGCCAAGGTCGCCGCTCAACTCATCGAAAAAACTGCAAAACGTATTAGTAATCTTTTTAACGATGGGGTCTTATCAGAACAAAAGAAAGACGAAGCTCAGGCTAAACTAAAAGCAGCTCGTTACACCGAAAGTGCTGCATATCAAATGTATGAAATGACTAAAGAAGGTACCCGCAGTGAAACACGTACGGCAGCAAACGAAAAAGCCCGTGCTGCACGTGAAGTTGTTTTAGAAGTAAAAGCGTATTCAGATGAAACTAGGGTAAATAGTTGGCATGATGGCGAAGTTGCACAAGTGTTGCTGCGCAGTGGGGAGATCGCACCGGCTGGATTTCCCGTCGTCAACATTGTGGACATGAACGATGTGTGGGCCGTCTTGCATGTGCGTGAAGATCAGTTATCGCATTTTCAAAAAGATTCTGAATTTCTGGCAGTGATACCGGCATTAGGGAAAACGCCGCACATGTTCAAAGTTAGCTATGTAGCGGTAATGGGCGATTTTGCAACTTGGAGGGCAACGGATACTTCCCGTGGCTTCGATATGCGTACTTTTGAAGTCGAAGCTCGCCCGCTCCAAGCCATCGATAACCTACGAGTGGGCATGTCAATACTGGTACAGCATTGAACACCCTACTACAACAGGTTCGGCGTGAGTGGCGACTGCTGCTAACCGATTCATGGTTGCGCGCTATCACCACTTGGGTTCCAATATTATTGTTTTTTATAATCTGGTGGATATTTTCAGCCGGCATTCCACGCGAAATTAACATCGGTGTTGTTGATTTGGATCATAGCGCGTTGTCACGCAATCTTATACGTCACTATGATTCACACCCCAGCTTGCGCGTTAGTCGAAAATTTAGCGATTCATCACAGGGCAGCGCTGCCATGCGCAATGGCGAAATTATTGCTCTGGTCATTATTCCCTATGAGTTTACTGTAAAAACAATCACCGCTCGCTCTCCTCGGGTAACGGCTTTTTTTAATAGTCAGTTTTTACTTACCGGTAATCTAGTTGCCAGTGCGATACAACAGGCGCATGGTACATTTGGCGCTAAACTCGGGGTTATGAAAGCATTACTTGCCGGTAAAGTTGGGGCACAAGCATTAGCGGCAGCAGTACCGGTTGGCACCCAGATGACGCCGCTATTTAATATTAATACCAACTACGCTAATTTTCTGGTCTCGGCAATTATTCCTGCCTGTTGGCAAATTCTAATTGTATTAATCACTATGTTAGCGTTATCCAGAGAAACACGGATGCAGGGTTTAGCCGCATGGCTTGGGACTCAACCTGTCACTGCGATTATCGGAAAATTAATACCCTATACATTTATTCTTTGGTTTCAAGGACTATTATTTTTAACTTTTTTCTATGGCGTACTGCACTGGCCGATGAATGGTAACTGGGTCATTTTAATATTGAGCCAATTGCTGATGGTAGTGGCCAGTCAAGCCATGGGCTTGTTATTATTTCTGCTGGTAAAGAATCCGGCTCGTGCATTAAGTCTGGCGGCAGCCTACACTGCTCCAAGCTTCGCTTTTATGGGGGTGACATTTCCTGCTACTGACATGACATTACCGGCACAACTGTGGCGCGGTATGTTACCGGTTAGTCATTATATCGATATTCAACTTTACCAGGCGAATCATGGCGCATCGATTTTATCGGCATTACCGCAGATGGGTACCTTACTGTTATTTTTTATTGCTTTTCCAGTCGCCTATAAACTGGCCAGCCGCATCACACAGCAGAAACAAAGCGCATGATTTGGCAACAGCTACTCATCTTGGAGTTAAAAGCGATTTTTACCGACCGCGCCTTATTGCTCACCGTCTTCGGTGGTGTGATTTTTTATTCCTTTCTTTACCCTCTGCCCTACAGCAATCAATTACCGCGTAACCAAGCTGTGGTGGTGGTTGATTTGGACAACAGTTCAATCAGTCGTAAGCTCATTCGTATGGTTGATGCGACACCGGAAGTTCAGGTTAAACGTTATAGTTATAGTTTGATAGAAGCGCAGCAGTCCATTGTTGAAGATGGTCTGGCAGGAATGTTGGTGATACCCCGACATTTTTACCGCGATTTATTATTGGATAAACACCCAACATTATCATTTGCTGGTGATGCTTCGTATTTTTTAGTTTACAGTAAGGTGGTAACTGGCCTTGCTACGGCTGGCGGTACTCTAGCTGCAGAAATAAAAGTGCAGCGCCTATTAATTAGCGGACAACCTCAAGTGAGTGCAAAAAAACAATATAGCGCGATGTTTTTAAATTTACGACCGGTTTTTAATCCGACAACTGGTTATATTAATTATATTGTTCCTGCAGTATTTGTTCTTATACTGCATCAAACACTCTTAATCGGCACTGGATTACTCGGTGGCGCTCAACGCGAGATAACTATTGCCGGCAATTCTGGCTACTGGCTTGAGGTAAGTAGTTGGAAGCTAATTATAGTCCGGGCTTTTATCTTTCTCATGATCTATCTGGTTTTGGCTTTATATTATTTTGGCTTTTCATTTGAATTTTATGGCATTTCTAAATTAGCTCAGCCTCTGCAAATAATACAACTTACCATCCCTTTTATACTGGCAACCACATTAATGGGGATTTGCATCAGTCAACTCATACCAAGACGTGAATTAGTTACTGTGTTGGTTTTATTAAGTTCACTTCCCGTGGTTTTCACCGCCGGTTTTGTATGGCCAACGAGTATGCTACCAACGCCGTTGCACTTGCTGACACAAATAATACCCGCAACCCCGGGTATCCAAGCATTTCTGCAACTCAACCAGATGGGTGCAGAATTTTATCAAATACGTCCATTATTTTTACAACTATGGGCGCAAGTTTTATTCTATGGAGTATTGGCCTGGTGGCTGGTCAATAGAAATCATTCCAAATAAATCAAATTAACACATTGCTTACATAACCTTATAAAGTTAACTTCAAACAGCCATGAGGGTAAATGTTTTTTAGAGTATAATCAGTTTATTAAAATACAGTGATCTTTACTGCATTAATCAGAAATTCGAGATTAGAATATCATGTTAAAAAAACTTCAAAAAAATCCATTACAAACAGCATTTTTAATTGTCATCCTGTACGGTCTTTGGTTTATTGTTCCTAGCTTATATAATGGCATCGATCCAAATGCTAGCGCTAAAGTAGGCATTGAGGGTGCTTTAGAAATGGGAATTTCTGAGTTAATAACGTCATCGGTACTTGTTGTTTTTATCTCTCTGCTAGGTTGGTGGAAGATTATAGGATTTAGGCGAATTGAGGCAGGTGGGCTTAAATTTCTTATTCCTATTTTTAGCATCATCCTAATTATTTTGGCTTTGTCATTTAGCTTCGACAAATCAGATGCCTGGTTTTTAGGTTTTACCTCACCATTACAATTTCTTGCCGTGCTGGGTGTGATGCTCTTACTTGGTTTTGTTGAAGAAGGCATATTTAGAGGGGTACTTTTTTACGGCTTAAGTCAAAAACTCTCCCCTCTTATGACGGTATTCCTTAGTGCTTTTATTTTTGGGCTTTTCCATTTCGTTAACATACTCACGGGCGAGCCAGTTGTGGCGACTTTTTATCAAGTGATACATGCCTTTGCAATGGGATTTTTGTATGCTGCATTGCGCTTAAGAGTAAAGGCCATTTGGCCATTAATGATCTTGCACGGGCTTTGGGACTTTAGTTTATTTATCTCACAATCAACTGTACAACTTGGTGTAGCCACTCCAGATGATATCCCCGTTACCGCTGGACTCAGCATTGCCGTACCAGCGTTGTTGTATGGCCTCTTTGTTTATTGGCGATGGAGTAAAACGCAATTTCACGTTATATCTAAAAACGATACTATAAGAAAATAAGTCAATCTTAAAGTGCCTTTTTAATAACCTAAATGATTGCTTTAAGCATCAAAAGAAGCCTATTTGAGCATATTATTTTAATATAATCAATAACTTACAGTGGTCCGACCCCAAT